>Ga0213835_100351_pt1 | contig 48076 bp, 56 predicted proteins | sample SWPATP01_FD_160576 | JGI IMG/M metagenome (GOLD analysis project Ga0213835, IMG submission 160576) | Coastal seawater microbial communities from Marineland, Florida, United States - SWPA TP0 #1 | ecosystem: Environmental > Aquatic > Marine > Coastal | place: USA: Florida | collected 2016-08-05
TTGAGACTCCCCGGCAAAGGGCTCACCTCTTGGGGTTCCGTCACGATGGCCGCCGGCGATCGCCCCACAGAAGACCCCTGATCCTCCCCTGGTTGTGGTACTTGGTGGGGGAGTAACTCTTCCTTCGACCTGTTCTCTTGGGCCACCAATAAAGGGGCAGATTCCTGGGCAATGAGCAAAGAAGCAAACAGGTCAAACATGGACTCTATCAAAAAAAGTAAATTTAGAATAAACCAAAGTGCAGTGGCACTGAATCATTATCGCGGCTCTAAGTTCCCGACGCGCGGTGATCAATCAGTGGTCAAGGGGCACAATTTCAGACAAAACAGTAACTTCTTTGGCATGATGGGCTAGGGATTTTAATTGCTAAACAGTTGCTAAAACTCTCCACTCTAATCAGACTAGACCACAATGTTGAGAATTTTAAGGGTATTTTCACTATTAGATCGCTACATTATGGCGCAACTTGTGGGGCCTTTCCTATTTGGGTTAGGAATTTTCACGAGTTTGGGCCTCACCATCGGCGTTCTCTTTGAGGTAATGCGCAACGTGGTCGCCAATGAAATCACCTGGGCGATCGCCTTCCAAATTCTCGCTCTCCGTCTCCCAGAATTTCTCGTCCTCGGCCTCCCTATGGCAACCCTACTGGGTACCCTCACCGCCTACAGCAGCCTATCTTCCTTTAGTGAAATTATCGCCTTACGGAGCGTTGGTTTGCCCCCCTTGCGGCTGATGTTGCCCGGTCTGCTTTTGGGGTTACTGATCACGGGCATCACCTTTGGCCTCAACGATTGGATTGTCCCCCAGACCACGAAACAAGCCAGCACCATTGCCAACATTGCTCAGGGCGAAGCAACCATTGACTACCAAGAAAAAAATATCATCTACCCCGAATATCAACGGGTAAAAACGGCCACTGGTAACCGCGAAATCCTCAAAACCCTCTTTTATGCCGAGACCTTCGATGGCACCCAAATGAACAATCTCACCATCCTCGATCGAGCCGCCGTCGATACCCAAAGAATTATCACCGCCGCCGCCGCCCAGTGGAATGCCAATGAACAGGGTTGGCTGGTGCAGGATGGCAGTATTTATCAAATTGGGGCCAATGGTTCCTTTAGTGACATCGAGCAGTTTGAAACCAACTTTTTAAATCTGTCTGATGCCCCTTTGATCCTCGCCACCCGCTGTCAACGCCCAAATGAAATGACCCTCCAGGTGATTGATGTTTGTTTAGAGAGCCTCAAGTTAAGTCGTAATGAAAGGCGGATCCGGACGCTCCAGGTGAGAAAACAAGAAAAATTTTCCGTCCCCTTCGTTTGTATTGTCTTTGCGATGGTCGGCTCGGCCATTGGCCTGCGCCCGCAAAACTCAAGCCGAGCGACCAGTGTTGGCCTATCGGTGGCCATCGTTTTTGCCTACTATCTCATTTCTGTGATTTCCAGCTCCATGGGAGTCTGGGGAACGATTACGCCGTTTATGGGGACGTGGTTTCCTAATCTATTGGGGTTAGTGGCCGCAGGGACAATTCTCTGGCGGACAGGCTAGGCAATATTGTCACAAACAAAAAAGAGGTAGGTTTATCCCCTACCTCCAAAACGTTTTACTGAAAAGAATCAGTCTATGACCAGACCCAGGGTTTTAACCTAGTACTGTCTCAGCGGTTTTAACAACGTTGTCCACGGTGAAACCAAATTTCTCCATGACCACACCACCAGGAGCGGAAGCACCGTAGGTGTCAATACCGATGACAGCGCCTTCAAAGCCAACGTACTTGTACCAGCTCATGGTGGCACCAGCCTCCACGGCAACCCGTTTGGTTACAGCTTTCGGCAGTACGGACTCTTGGTAAGCGGCATCTTGCTCTTCAAAGCGTTCCACACAGGGCATGGAAACAACACGGACATTTTTGCCGTTTGCCCGGAGTGCTTTTGCTGCTTCGACACAAAGCTGCACTTCACTCCCTGTACCAATCAAAATCAGATCAGGGGTGCCTTCGCTATCGGAAAGGATGTAGCCACCTTTTTCCGCATTTTCGATGGAACTGCCTTCGAGGTTGGGGAGACCTTGACGGGTGAGGGCTAAGAGGGTCGGCGTTGTCGCACTTTCCACAGCAACTTTATAGGCACCGGAGGTTTCGTTGGTATCTGCCGGACGATAAACATAGAGGTTCGGCATCGCCCGCAGAGAAGCAACATGCTCGATCGGTTGGTGGGTGGGGCCGTCTTCTCCAAGGGCAATGGAGTCGTGGGTCATTACCCAAATGACCCGTGCTTCGGACAGGGCCGATAAACGGATGGAATTTCGCATGTAGTCGGAGAACACAAGGAAAGTGGCTCCGTAAGGGATTAAACCTGTACCGTGGAGGGCGATGCCATTACAGATCGCGCCCATGGCATGTTCCCGGACGCCGAAGTGGACGTTGCGGTTTTCGTAGGCACCTTTTTGGAAATCGCCAGAAACGTGGATTTCTGTCAGGTTGGAGTGAGTCAAGTCCGCAGAACCACCGATCAATTCTGGTAATACCGGGGCGATCGCATTCAGGGTTACTTCGGAGTGCTTACGGGTCGCAAGACCTTTATCGGCGGGCGTTGCGGTGGGTAAAGCGTCAGCCCAGTTTGCGGGGGGCTTCCCAGAAAGAATCCGCTCTAATTCTGCAGCCTCCTCGGCATATTTTGTTTTGTAGGTGGCCCATACTTGGTCCCACTCTGCTTCGGCGCTGGCACCCCGTTCAACGGCTTTCCGGAAATGGTTGAGGGCATCTTCAGGCACTTCAAAAGGCCCATAGTTCCATTCGAGGGATTTACGGGTCAGTTCAATTTCGTCGGCACCAAGGGCTGCCCCGTGTACCCCAGCGGTATCTGCTTTGTTGGGGGAACCGTAACCAATGGTCGTTGTGATTTTGATCAAAGAGGGCTTGTCAGTCACTGCCTTAGCCGCTTCAATGGCTTTGGCGATCGCCTCAATGTCATTGTTGCCATCTTCGACATGGAGCACGTGCCAACCGTAGGACTCATAGCGCTTACACACATCTTCAGTGAAAGCAATGTCCGTGGAGCCGTCGATGGAAATATGGTTATCGTCGTAGAGGGCAATTAATTTGCCCAGACCCCAGTGACCCGCAATGGATGCCGCTTCCCCGGAGATTCCTTCCATGTTGCAACCATCACCCATAATCACATAGGTGTAATGGTCAAAAATTTTGGCATCGGGCTTGTTGTAGCGGGCTGCGAGGTGTGCTTCCGCGAGGGCGAGGCCGACGGCATTGGCGATCCCTTGGCCGAGGGGGCCAGTCGTAACTTCTACACCAGGGGTCTCGAAGTTTTCAGGGTGACCAGGGGTCTTCGATTTCCATTGACGAAATTGCTTGATGTCTTCGAGGGAAACACTGTCATAGCCAGCCAAGTACATCAAGGCATACTGCAGCATCGAACCGTGACCCGCTGACAAAACAAAGCGATCGCGGTTAACCCATTTCGGATTTTTGGGGTTGAACCGCATAAATTTGTCCCAGAGGGTGTAGGCCATGGGAGCGGCGCCCATCGGTAAACCGGGGTGACCAGATTTTGCCTTCTCGACGCCATCAATTGCTAAAAAGCGAATTGCATTAATACAAAGCTGATCTATAGATTGGGTTGCAACGGTCATAGTGAAAATTTCTGACAGTAAACGACAAATAAAGAAAAACTATAGGGAGTTGTTAGACCATCAAGAAGCGCAAATTGCCCTCCTCAAAATCCCCCCCATCATCCCACTGTTAGGATCACTGGGCAAGAATGATTCTGTCAAATCGCTAACATTTACTCGGACTAAATTTTTATTCCGGGCGATATTTCTTAAACGCAAGGGTAACGTTATGGCCGCCAAATCCAAAAGAGTTAGAAAGGGCAACTTCAACTGGGTGTTCGCGGCTTTCGTTGGGAACGTAATCTAAATCACAACCTTCCTGGGGATTTTCGAGGTTGATCGTCGGCGGAACGCGATCATTTGCGATCGCCATCACTGTGGCCACCGCCTCAATGCCCCCAGAGCCACCCAAAAGGTGACCGGTCATAGATTTTGTCGAACTCACTAAAATTTTGTAAGCCTGGTCACCGAGGGCTTTTTTAATCGCTTTTGTTTCTGTGATGTCATTGGCTGGAGTGCTGGTGCCGTGGGCATTCACGTAGTTCACTTGGTTCGGAGCCAAGCCGCCATCCTTGAGCGCCAATTCAATCGCCCGGGTTGCCCCAGCGCCGTCGGGGGTCGGTGCCGTCATGTGGTAAGCATCGCAGGTCATGCCATAACCAACGATTTCCCCGTAGATTTTTGCCCCCCGTGCCAGGGCATGCTCTAGCTCTTCCAGGATTAAAATGCCCGCCCCTTCACCCATCACAAAGCCATCGCGATCTTGATCAAAAGGACGACAAGCGTGTTTCGGATCATCATTACGGGTCGATAACGCCCGGGCCGAGGCAAATCCCGCAAAACTGAGGGGGGTTACAGCTGCCTCGGTGCCCCCAGAAATCATCGCTTTCGCGTAACCCTGTTGGACGAGTCGGAAAGCTTCCCCAACCGCATTGGAACCTGCGGCACAGGCCGTCACAGTACAGCTATTGGGGCCTTGGGCACCGGTATGGATCGCCGTCAATCCCGCCGCCATATTAGCAATCATCATCGGAATCATGAAGGGGCTACAGCGGCTGGGGCCTTTCTCCAGGTAAATTTCCTGCTGGTCTTCCATCACCTTAATCCCGCCGACGCCAGTGCCGATCATTACGCCGATATCGGGGGCATTGTCAGCATTGATCTCTAGGCCAGCATCGGCGAGGGCTTGTTTACTGGCAGCCACGGCGAACTGGGAGAACCGATCCATGCGTTTCGCTTCTTTTTTCGGGATGAATGCGAGGGGATCAAAGCCTTTTACTTCACCTGCAATGCGACAGGCATGTTGGGAAGCGTCAAATGCGGTCACGAGGTCAATGCCATTGCGACCGGTCATGAGTCCTTCCCAATACTCCTCTAGGGTATTACCAATCGGGGTGATCGCACCTAAACCGGTGATTACAACGCGATACGGAGATGAGTGTGCCATGGCTGATTTGAGTGGTTTTGCAGTGGGAAAAAAGGCTTGTGCATCCAAAGGAAGCGACAATCAATCATAAAAACTAGCGAGAAAGCCGCGATAACTTTTGGAAGTTCGCAGCTCTGGAAGTTGAGGTTAAACTGACTAGACTAAATGGCTTAGTTGGCGCCAGTTTTTTCAGCGATGATGTTAACTGCTTCTCCCACCGTAGTGATTTTTTCAGCAACATCGTCGGGAATATCGATATCAAATTCTTCTTCGAAGGCCATGACCAGCTCGACTGTGTCGAGGGAGTCTGCATCAAGGTCACTGATGAAGTTTGATTCGGGGCTTACGGAGTCAGCATCGACATCCAGCTGATCAACGATAATATTTTTAATTTTGTCAAAAATTTCCTGGTTCATTGATGATTCCTAAAAATCTACCTGAGCGGTTCCCATACTTTGTTAAAGAATATGAGCGCTCATAAATTTAGCATTTTGTTGTGCTGACTAAAAATAGACTTATTAAATTAACATAAGCTGGAGTTTATTGTATCGGATGCTGGTTCCCTTCCGAGGCGATCGCCGCAAAAATAATTTTTTAGAGATGATTGTCAGGGAGGAAGGCAAGTGGATAAACTGATTGGGGTATTTCAGAGAATATATAAAGCATGTCAGCCATCCGCACGCTACACCAACAACTCATTGCAAAGGAACGTTCTGCCGTCGAAATTTTGACGGAAACGTTTGCCCATATCGAAGCGGTGGAACCCAAGGTTAAAGCGTTTTTAACCCTGACTAAGGAACAAGCCTTGGCCCAGGCGGCGCAAGTGGATGCAAAAATTGCCGCGGGGGAAACCATTGGCCTCCTAGAAGGCATCCCCATTGCGATCAAGGACAATCTCTGTACGAAAGGTATTCAGACGACCTGTGCTTCGCGCATCCTCGAAGGCTTTGTGCCGACCTACGAATCGACCGTCACCCAGGAGTTGCAGGAAGCTGGGGCGATCATGGTGGGCAAAACCAATTTGGATGAGTTTGCCATGGGGAGTTCGACGGAAAATTCTGGCTATCAAGTGACGGGTAATCCCTGGGATGTGACGCGGGTACCGGGAGGCTCCTCTGGGGGGTCAGCGGCGGCAGTGGCAGCAGGGGAAGCCCCAATCGCCCTGGGTTCAGATACCGGCGGTTCGATTCGGCAACCGGCTTCTTTATGTGGGGTTGTGGGCCTTAAACCGACCTATGGCCTGGTGTCTCGTTTTGGCTTGGTGGCCTATGCGTCTTCTTTGGATCAAATTGGCCCCTTTGCGCGGACGGTAGAAGATACAGCAATTCTTTTAGAGGCGATCGCCGGCCATGATCCCAAAGATTCCACCAGTTTAGATGTGGATATTCCCCAATATAGTCAGTTACTCCAGCCGGAACTCCCCAAGGATAAGCCCCTGAAAATTGGCATCATCCAAGAAACTTTTGGGGAAGGGCTCGATCCAGAAGTGGCTGAAGCGGTTCAAAAGGCGATCGCCCAACTTCAGGAACTCGGTGCCGAAGTCGAAACCATTTCCTGTCCCCGCTTCCGTTACGGCTTACCCGCCTACTACATCATTGCCCCGTCCGAAGCCTCTGCAAATTTGGCCCGTTACGATGCCGTCAAATATGGCACCCGTAATGCTGCAGCCGATAACCTTGTTGACATGTACACCCAAACCCGGGCCGCTGGTTTTGGCCCCGAGGTAAAGCGCCGAATTATGCTCGGCACCTATACCCTCTCCGCTGGTTACTATGATGCCTACTACCTCAAAGCCCAGAAAGTACGCACTTTAATTAAAAAAGATTTCGATCAAGCCTTTGCCAAAGTGGACGTGCTTATTTGTCCCACTTCTCCCAGCACCGCTTTCAAAGCTGGCGAAAAAACCGACGATCCCCTCAGTATGTATCTTTCTGACTTGATGACCATTCCCGTCAATTTGGCCGGTCTGCCGGCTCTGAGTCTTCCCTGTGGTTTTGATGCCCAGGGACTCCCCATCGGGATGCAACTGATCGGCAATGTTCTCCGAGAGGATCTCTTACTTCAGGTGGCCCATGTCTATGAACAGGCAACGGCTTGGCACCAGAAGCAACCCCAACTGTAAGCAGTATTCACACATCGATAAATAATTTACCGTCTCATCTTTAGCTCACGTTAAAGCTCCCCCTCGAAAAAACTGCAGGGGGATTTTTTATGCCGTAGCAGAACCCTAATAACCAAGATCAAAAAAAAGCGAACAGATAATCTGTCCGCTGACCAATCAACTAAATATAAATTGCAGCTATACCTACTCTATCCATAGGTAAGTTGATATAAATTACTTGACGCTTGCTTTTGCACCAGCATCTTCAAGCTGCTTCTTGATGGCTTCAGCATCTTCTTTGCCAGTGGCTTCTTTGATGGGCTTAGGCGCAGATTCAACCATTTCTTTGGCTTCCTTAAGACCGAGGCCAGTGATGCCACGAACAACCTTAAGAACAGCGATTTTCTTGTCAGCGGGAACTTCGTCGAGAATAACGTCAAATTCAGTCTTCTCTTCAACTTCCTCAGCAGCAGCAGCACCAGGGGCCGCCATTACCATGCCACCAACGGGAGCAGCAGCGCTAACGCCAAAGGTTTCTTCGATTTGCTTAACTAATTCAGCTGCTTCAAGCAGGGTTAGAGATTGCAACTTCTCCAAAATTTCATCGGTAGTAGCAGACATTTAATCTATCTCCTTAGTGAATAAAAATTACGTTTAGAACAACGAGAAAATTAAGCCGCCATGACATAGATCACGCGACGTTGAGGGTTAGGCTGCTTCTTTTTCGGAAACAGCTTTGATGGCTCTGGCCAAAGAACCCGGTACTTCGTTGATGCCGATGGCAATTTTTGCAGTAACTGCATTGATCGCACCTGCAATCTGACCGTAAAGTTGGTCTTTGGTGGGCAGATCACCGAGGGCTTCGATTTGGTCACTGGTTAAAGCTTGACCTTCCATAACGCCGCCACGAAGTTCGGTTTTCTTCGTTGCTTTGCGGAATTCTTTGTAAGCTTTAACGGCGGAAGCAACATCTTCTCCAGCAATTAAAAATGCGGAGGAATCTTTTAAAAGAGATTGCACGGGTTGCCACGTTTCATCACCATCAACGGCAATATGCATCAGCGTGTTTTTCGCAATTTTGCAATATGCCCCGGCAGGACGAAGGCGGTTACGCAAATCAGTGATTTCCGCAACGGTTAAACCCTTGTAATCAATCACAAAAGTAAGTTGTGCATCCTTGAGCAGATCCTTGATCTCAGCAACCAATTCTTGCTTATCTGCTAGCGATTTTCCCATTCTGTTCTCACCTCCTTTTTGGGGAAAGGTTATTAAAGTAGGGACAAAAAAATAGACCCCAGCGACAATGCCAGGGTCACGCTCTTCTTCCAAGCAAACTTGGAAAAAAACTTGTTTAGTCTTGTAGCGTTTTACCTCGGCAGGATATTAAGCGATCGCCCCTGCTGTCTCTGGCATGAATAAAATCTATTTAATTGTTTTACCTAAGAGGGCCTAGGCTTTTTCTTCAATGAAAAGATCCCGGAGGGCGTTGATATCCACCTGGATCGAAGGTCCCATGGAAGCAGAGACATAAATGCTCCGCCAGTAACGACCTTTGGCCCCAGAAGGACGATTCCGGTCGATAGTTTCCTGAAGAGCCTTTAAGTTTACCAGAAGATCTTCCGCAGCGAAAGAGGATTTACCAAAAAGCACGTGGACAATCCCTGCGCGGTCAGCCCGGAACTCTTGTTTCCCTGCTTTAAAAGCGGCGATCGCCGTGGCGACATCCGTAGTCACAGTGCCACCTTTGGGCGAAGGCATCAAACCACGGGGGCCAAGCTGACGACCCAAACGAGCCACCTTCGGCATCATATCCGGCGTTGCGATCAAGACTTCAAAGTCCATCATGCCCTTTTGGATATCTTCGATGAGTTCCTCAGAACCAACGAGGTCTGCACCGGACTCCTCTGCAACCTTTACCTGTTCACCACTAGTAATGACAGCGACCCGCACAGACTGACCGGTACCTTTCGGAAAAGCAACAGTCGTTCTCAACTGCTGATCCGTGTACTTCGGATCAATCCCTAAACGGATGTGGGCCTCAGCTGTTTCATCAAACTTGGCCGTGGCAGTTTCTTTCAAAAGGGTCAAAGCTTCTAGAGGCTCATAGGCTCTATCTTCAACCTTTTCAAGCGCCTCACGAAGCCGACGAGATAATTTTTTTGCCATACTTACTCCTTGGGTACATAACGAGACACACGCCTCTCCCCAAACATAAAGATTAAAAACTTAACTGTTGTATTCAGTTTCCAAGCAGTTACTAATCCGTAACTGTAATGCCCATATTCCGTGCTGTACCGGCAACAATATTCATTGCTGCTTCGATATCGTTCGCATTCAAATCAGGCATTTTAGTTTGGGCGATTTCCTGGAGTTGTGCCCGGGAAATAGAACCCGCCTTCTGCTTATTAGGCTGGGCAGAACCTTTCTCAACCCCAGCTGCCTTACGAATCAAGACAGAAGCGGGGGGCGTTTTCAGGATAAAGGTGAAACTCCGGTCTTCATATACCGAGATTTCTACAGGAATAATCATGCCTGCCTGGTCAGAAGTCTTCGCGTTGTACTCCTTACAGAAGGCCATGATGTTAACCCCATGCTGACCCAGGGCTGGCCCAACAGGAGGTGCAGGGTTGGCCTTACCCGCAGGCAAGGCTAATTTAATTACCGTAACAACTTTTTTTGCCATCGCTAGCTCTGTTTTTCCACTTGAGTAAATTCAAGTTCTACTGGCGTATCTCGACCAAAGATCGACAATAGAGCTTTCAGTTTGCTGCGCTCAGGGCTGACTTCAATGATCTCGCCTTCAAAATCCTTAAAAGGACCAGAAAGCACAAGAATTTTGTCGCCAATGGCCATATCGACTTTAACAGTCGGTTCAACAACCTGAGCTTGTTTAAAGATGCGCTCTACTTCAGACTTACTGAGAGGCACGGGTTTAACATGGCCCCGTCCCCGACCGTAGCTACGCTTCTGTTCGGCCCCAACAAAATTAATCACATGGGGCGTATTTTTGATAACCTGCCAAGCTTCATCATCTAGGGTCATCTGAATCAAGACATAACCAGGAAAAACCTTTTCTTCTCCATGTTGCCGACTGCCATCCTTACGGATTTTGACGGTTGGGGTTTGGGGAATCTGAACCTGAAAGATCCGATCCGCCACATCGAGAGTATGAATCCGTTGTTCAAGGTTTGCTTTGACTCTTTGTTCGCACCCAGATGCAACTTGGACGGCATACCAACGCGGTTTGGGTCCAGCTTGCGTTCCTGTGTATTCTTCTGAATGTTCCATAGAAAGTTAAAGAGTCTTTTAAAATACAGCACCTGAAACGAAAATGAAGAGATTGTCTACGACGTAGATAACAGTCGCAACAAGAATCACCATCAAAATGACAGCGGCAGATTCACTAATGAGCTGCTGGCGAGAGGGCCAAACAACCTTAGCTAGTTCTTCTTTTGTTTCATTGGCGTATTTCGTAACATCGAAACCTTCGGGCTTATTGGCTTCAGTCTCGACGGTCTTCTTTGTTTTGGCCACAATCAGAAACTCCTCCCAGAGCCACTCTGCAATACTTCAACTAAAGTTTAATGTAAATGATACGCGCCCTGGAGGACTCGAACCCCCGACATCAGGTTTTGGAGACCTGCGTTCTACCAACTGAACTAAGGACGCTTGGGTGCTTGCTCTTAACAAGCCTTAGCAATCTTAGCACAGGTGGCAGGCTTTGTGCAAAACATTTTGAGCGAGTCAAATGGATTACAAAAAGCCTAGATCGGGCGATCAAAACGTTGCTTGATCCGAGTTGCTTTACCAACGCGATCGCGCAAGTAATACAGTTTAGCCCGGCGGACTTTACCGCGACGGATAACCTTGATGTTATCGACGAGGGGAGAGTGCAACAGGAAGACCCGTTCAACACCAATCCCTTGGAAGATTTTGCGCACAGTGATGGTTTCGTTAATCCCACCATTGCGCATGGCAATAACGGTACCTTCGTAGGGCTGAACCCGTTCTTTGGTACCTTCTTTGATTTTGACTCCGACTCGAACGGTGTCGCCCACGTGGATGGTCGGTAGATCATCCTTGAGCTGCTCCGCTTCGATGGAGCGAATGATTGCTTCAGCGTTCATGGTTTTTCAAAAAACTCACAATTTATCAGTATATGTACAATACAACTTAAAGTCAAAATAAAACCTGATTTTTGGAATTTGATCGTTCCAAAGAAAAAGTGAGCCAAAATTGACTCACTTTCAGGACTAATTTTTCGCTTTTAGAAGCAATATGTGTGAGGAATTAGACTTGTTTTTTTTCAGCCTTAGAAGCTAAAGGTAGTACGTACAGAACCCACAACAACAGTGTCATTATCGTCATTTTGGTTGGGGTTGAATACGACATAAGCACCGGGAGTAATGGTGATGTTGTCGTTGAGCTTGTAGCGATACTGAAGTTCAGCGAGATAGCTGCTGTCGCTGTCATCGTTGTAGTTCACTTCAATTTGACCGAAGTCGATGTTACCGCTAGTCAGCTTAGGTGTTTGACCGAAGATCAGACCAAGGACATTACCTTCGCCACCGACATCAAGTAAAGCTGCGTTGACAGCCCAGTTCCAAACATCAAAGTTACCAGTGACATTGGGATCTTCGATGTCTGCGGTAGTGTAACCAACCCAACCGCCAAGGTTGAATTTGTCACCAATTAGCCAGCTACCTTGTAAACCAAAGTTGTTAGAAGAAACAGCCAGGGAGTTAAAGGTGGGGTCGTTAGCAATGACGCTGCCAGTGCTACCACTCAAGTTAACATCGCCCGCTTTTTGGTAGCGGTTGGCATAGAAGGCAGAGAACATAATGTCATCAGCCGGTTTGAAATCGAGCTGAGCGCCTGCGGTGTAGTTACCGTTAAAAAGACCATTCTTTTCTTCGGGATTGTTCACATCGCCATCGTCTGCCAGGTAAGCTGCGGAGAAAGTAAATCTCTCGCCGAGGTCAAAGTTGAAACCAGCACCAGCGCCATCGGGGCCACGGTAGATGGGGTTAAAGCGACCAAAGCGAGACAGAGCGCCACTACCGCTGCTTTCAAAATAAGGACTGGTGGCATCGAAAATATCGTCAATTCCCATGCCTACGGCACCAACATAAGCTGTGACGTTATCACCAACGGGGAATCGGTAGAATAATTTGCCGATCTCGACGTCATTACCATTATCGGTGTCAAAGCCAAGGCGAGCAGAATCTACACCGGTGGCATCATCAAAGGCAGTGATGTTACCAGCTTCTAGACGAGTCCGCAGGCGGTCTTTGCCAGTAAAGCTAGTGTCAAGGTTTAGACGAACGCGGTTGCTGAAGGTGATTTCATCGTCGATGTCATCATTATCGGCAAGTCCAGTAAAGAAATCTTGTAAGTCTCCGTCGTCTCCAAGACCAAAAGAAAACCCTAGAGCGTCTTCATCGATGCCAAGACCTACGAAAAATTCTTTGAGAAGCTCTCTCTCTTCAGAAGAAATATCTTGGTAATCAACTACGTCAAATAACTCTTCAAAGGTAACAGTCTCAGGATCGAAGTCTCCACCAGGAAATTCAATAGAATCAAGTGCTAGAGGCGAAGCTTTCTCTTCACCAAAAGCACCGCCGAGGTTGAAGATTACTTCTCCACCGAGTTTGGTGGTAGTGGAGAATTGGTTGTCTTCGAGGAATTCAACGCGGCCTTCGAGGTCATCAACGCGAGCACCGAGGGTGGCGAGTTCTGCTTCGAATTCGTTCACGAGACGACGGAGTGCAGCGAGATCTTCGGGGGTTACTTCAGAAGTACCACTTTGAATCATCCGCTCGATCTGCTGTAAACAAGCGTTTAGACCAGCAGCAAATTCATAACGGCTGAGGGGACGGCTACCACGGAAAGTGCCATCGGGATAACCAACGATACAGTTGTAGTTTTCGACTAGGTTGCGCAGTGCGTCAAAGGCCCAGTCAGAAGGAGAAACATCGCTGAGTTGGAAAACGCTATTAACCTGAGCGATGTCGTCTTGGCTATAGCTGTTGATTTGATCGAGAAGTTCAGTGTTGGCTTGGGCAGTGCCAGAAAAAGCTACGGTTGCACCTAGGGCAACGGAAGCGCCACTGAGAAAAGTTCTCACTGTTTTAGACATATTCGATTGAACCTCACACCTGAGATATTTTTTGACTTTGAGCTTGGGCATTTATGTTATTGATAAGCATGTTTTATTACTGCAAATCATTTTCAAAACGCCGCTTAGCAGTATAGCACCAGAAATTCACAACTTTCAATATCTGTAAAGTTGGATACGGGCTAGTTTATGGTTTGATGCACCTCTAGTGAACCAAAGGAGGATTAATATCGCCTTGATGTTGGATTAATGGCAGGTTAAAGATTCAAAAATAGACGGACGGTGGTGTGTTGGAAATGTGACAAAAAAGTTGACATAAACACGAAAGCGGTTAAGAAAATGCGTAAAGAGGCTTTCTAGGGGGATTCTCTCGCTACAGTGAAATTATTGGCAGAGGCGACAGGCGATCGCCCCAGGCCATGTAATTTTAGACAATGGAAAATTCAACTATGCAAGGACTTAACGACTGTCTCCGCCATAAGGTTGCGTATGTGGCGATCGGTGAATTTAAACCTGGACGGTTTGCCCAGGCCCAAACCCTTTATGAAAAAATTGTGTCCAGCTATTCAGAGGGATTTCAAGGGGCTTTTTTGCTACAAAAAATGGGGCCAAACAGTGAGCAAGGCATTGCGATGATCCTTTGGGACAACATCGAGGATATGGATAAAAATCAGACGGAACTCAGCCAAAAAATTATGGCGGAAATGAATCCTCTCTTTGCAGAACCGCCAGAAACAGATTTTTACCAGGTTTGCAGTGAGGTTCAACCATAGGGAAGGAACTTCTTCCGAGCGGCGATCGCCTTTCCCAGGGAAGAACCCCTTCCGGCCTGCGGCCACCTTCCCCAGGGAAGGATTTATTAGCTTTCGGCGGCGAGTTGTTCGAGTTGAGCCTGTTGGTCTTGGGAAATACAAGCCTGGAGCATATCCTCAATATCTCCTTCTAAGGCCGGGGCTAAGGAAAAGTTTTGGCCTAGGCGGTGATCTGTGACGCGATTATCTTTGTAATTGTAGGTGCGAATTTTTTCAGAACGGGCGCCGGTACCCACCTGGGATTTGCGCATGGAACTGACTTCCTCTTGCTGCCGCTGGAGTTCCATCTCATAGAGCTTTGCCCGGAGAATTTGCATTGCCCGCTCTCGGTTCTGTAATTGCGATCGCTCTTCTGTACAAAAAACGCGGATTCCCGTCGGCTTGTGGAACAGGTCAACCGCTGTTTCTACTTTGTTGACGTTTTGTCCCCCGGCCCCACCAGAACGGGCGGTGGTCATCTCAATGTCCTTAGGATCAATTTCTACTTCGACATCATCAACTTCTGGCATCACAGCAATGGTTGCTGTGGAGGTGTGAACCCGCCCCCCAGCTTCGGTAACAGGTACCCGCTGGACTCGGTGGACGCCAGCTTCATATTTTAATTTGCTGTAAACCTGTTCCCCTTGAATTTCTAGGATGACGGCCTTGAAGCCCCCCATGTCGGCGGCCGATTCACTCAGGAGTTTCACCCGCCAGTTTTGACCTTCGGCATAGCGAGAATACATGCGGAGCAGATCCCCAGCCCAAATGCTCGCTTCATCGCCCCCTGTTCCGGCGCGAATTTCTAACATGATGTTCTTTTCGTCGTTGGGATCTTTGGGTAACAGCAGAATCTTCAGACGATTTTCGAGGGTATCAATGGTATTTTCGAGTTCCTCGACTTCTAAAGCCGCCATTTCCTTCATTTCGGGATCTCCAGCGGATTCTTTGAGAATTTCTTTGGCCCCCCGGAGTTCTTCTTGTGCTTCTTTCCACTGATTGAAGGTATTTACTGTTTCTTCGAGGGAGGAGCGAATTTTTGCCACCCGTTGTAGCTCATCGGGGTTCGTCGCGATGTCGGGATCGGCCAGGCGTCGGGTCATTTCCTGGAAGGTTTGTTCGACGGACTTTAGTTTATCGAGTAAGTATGCTTCAGCCATAATGCACAGAACGTTTTTACGCTAGGGGAAGGAAAGAGATCCCTAAAAAACAAAGGAACCCAGCAGGGGGCTGCCGGGTTGGGAAAACTCAAGGAAATACCTATTTCTGGTCGTCGGAATTGTTGCTGAGCATACCGTACTTCCGGAGGAAACGGTCTACACGACCTTCGGTATCGATAATCTTTTGAGTTCCGGTGTAGAAGGGGTGGTTACCAGACCAAATTTCAACGTTGATTTCAGGTTGGGTAGAACCAATCGTCATCACAACTTCACCGTTACAGATGACTTTGGCGTCTGGGTACCATTCGGGATGAATATCAGCTTTGGGCATGGGAATTATTCTCTAATCAATTTAGTTTAATAAAATGCATAAAGGCGATCGCCACAGTAGCCATAACGAACGCCAGACCAAATAAATTAACGCTTGGAGAACTGAGGCGCTTTGCGGGCCTTGTGTAAACCGTACTTTTTCCGTTCCTTACAGCGGGGATCACGGGTCAAATAGCCTTCAATTTTTAGAGGCTGGCGGTTGTCTGGATCCAATTCACACAGCGCACGAGCAACACCCAGCTTCACGGCATCTGCTTGACCAGTCAAGCCACCACCATGGGCATTCACAAGAATGTCATACTCGCTTTCTAGGCCCAGGGTTTCCAGGGGAGACTTTAGCACCGCAAGGTAACCAGGAATCCGGTTGAAATAATCTTCCCCGGAGCGGTTGTTAACAACAACTTTGCCAGAACCAGGTACAAGGCGTACCCGGGCAATGGATGCCTTACGACGACCTGTTCCCCAGTAAATAGGGCGATCTTGAGTTGCAGTTGCGTTCATTAGTTATCTCCTCCGGGAATAGTATTGATGGTCAGAACTTCGGGTTGTTGGGCGGCATGGGGATGTTCAGTCCCAGCATAGACCTTTAGCTTGGTGAACAGACGACGACCGAGGGCATTTTTCGGCAGCATTCCTTTCACTGCTTTTTCGATAATGCGCTCAGGAATCCGGTCTTGCAGCTGATTAAAGGTTTCAACTTTCATCCCACCAGGACGACCGGAGTGACGACGGTAGAGCTTTTGCTCAGGCTTGCGCCCCGTCACAACCACTTTTTCGGCATTCACGACAATCACAAAATCCCCAGTATCCATGTGGGGAGTGTATTCTGCTTTGTTTTTGCCCCGGAGTACTTTGGCAACTTCGCTGGCTAAACGACCCAAGCGTTGGTCAGCAGCATCGACCACGTACCATTTCTGGTCGAGGGTTTCTTGTTTCGGTAAAGGTGTCTTAATCATAAAATTTTTGCGCTAGATGACGCATAAGGAATTCAACTAATGAGTTAGTAGAAAAGTTGGCTGGGTATCAAACCAAATATGGGGTGGAAACAAAGGCTCAGGATAACCAACCCTAAGTAAACATAAGCCTTTTGCTGGGGCTGAATATTTTACAAGGTGTCGCTTCTCATTTTTCCAAATATCTTGGAATTGCGCTAAAGAAAGTTTACCTTGTCCAATGTCCACTAGCATCCCGACCAGTAGGCGAACCATCCCATACAAAAACCCATTGGCTTGAATTTCTATATGAATAAAGGAGCCTCGACGGGAACATTCTGCTGCCTGTACATTGACCCATGCATGGGATCGCTTGGAACCAGTCCGTTGAAAAGCAGCGAGGTGATGTTCACCCAATAGGGGCGTCAGGGCTGCTTGGATGAGAGTCTCATCGAGGGGGGCTTGGTAATAATGCCAAGCATAGGGCTGAATGAACAGGTTTGGGGTTGGGTGGGTATAGATGGTGTATCGATACCGTCGCCATTGGGCAGAAAATTGTGCGTGCCAATCCTGGGAAACTTCGCAAGCACCACGGATATTGATATCGGGTGGCAGGCGATCGTTGAGGATTTTGGCCCATTTATAACCAGGAATTAGGCTTTCACATTCAAAGTGGGCGAATTGTCCGGCGGCATGGACACCGCTATCGGTTCGGCCGGCACCGTGAATTGTGATTTTTTGGCCGACAACGGTGGAGATTGTCTCTTCAATGACGGCTTGCACTGTTCTTTCTGCTGTTTGGCGTTGCCAACCACAAAAGTGAGTTCCGATATATTGGATGACCAACGCGATGCGTTTTCTGGGGTTGGCTTGGGACATGGGCATGGACAGTTGGCAGATTAGTCTGAGTTAGACTAATTCGATAATTGCCATTTCTGCGTTGTCACCGCGACGACGAACGGTGCGCACAACGCGGCTATAGCCCCCCTGGCGATCGCCATAGCGATCTTTTGCTTGGGCGAACAGGGCATGGACAAGATCTTTGTCGTACATATAGCCCAAAGCCCGACGACGGGCAGCCAAGGAACCATCTTTTGCCAAGGTGATCATGCGATCCACTTCAGAACGAACCGCCTTAGCCCGCGCTTTGGTGGTTTTTACTTGGCCATGGCGAATCAGTTGAGTGGTGAGGGCACGTAAGAGGGCCTTCCGTTGATCCGCCGGTCTCCCCAATTCGGGAACGCGACAACCGTGACGCATTTTTTCTTCCTCCCTAGGATGTAAACAGTACAGTCAATGAAAAATCAAATAAATCTAAACTTACTTCGCCGTTTTTTCTTCCGGTAAAGTAATGCCTAAACGGGTTTTGAGGGCATCGATCACTTCTTCGGCTGATTTTTGACCAAAGTTTTTGATTTCTAGCAAATCTTCTTGGCTATAGTCTAAAAGATCAGCGACAGAGTTGATTTGCGCCCGCTTGAGACAGTTGTAAGCCCGTACCGATAGCTGTAATTCTTCGATGGGAATTTGGCTAGTTGGGTCTTCGTCCTCTTGCAACTCATCTTGGATGGCTTCGAGGGTGAGATCCTTGAGGGGATTAAACAGTTCAACGGCGATCGCCGCTGCCTGGGATAATGCTTCCTCTGGCTTAATACTGCCGTTTGTCCAGATTTCGAGAGTTAGGCGATCGCGAACCGCGTCTCCCTCACTATGGATACTATCGACGCTATAGTTCACCTTAGTGACTGGCATGAACACCGCATCAATCTGTAGAAAATCTAAAGCAGTGGCCTCGTCCCGATTCCGCTGAACGGCGCGATAGCTTTTCCCCTTCTCGATCCGAAATTCCATTTCCAGCTTTGCACCATCAGCGAGGGTCGCAATATACTGGGTCGGATCTACGACCTCCACCTCAGAAGGCAGATCAAACTGAGCCGCAGTTACTTGACCAGGGCCAGTGGCTGTTAAGCGGCCAATCTGGGGCTGATGGGTGTAGCTCTTGAGAATGATTTCCTTCATATTGAGGATAATCTCAAGGGCATCTTCCCGCACACCAGGGATCGTCGCGAACTCATGGTTCACGCCACCAATCCGCAGCGCTGTTACGGCGGTTCCTTCTAAGTTAGACAGTAGAATTCGTCTGAGGGAATTGCCGAGGGTTGTTCCTTGACCCCGCTCTAGGGGTTCAAAGACAAACTTGCTATATTGACTTTGATTTTTGTGTGTTTTGCTTTCTACACACTCGATTTGAAACTGTGTCACGCTTTTTCTGATCTCCCGTTTTTCGCGATCTGAGCCAGGCACCAAGCCTTCAGACAAGATGGATATTTACTTGGACTGATTTTCTTGTTGTCAAGAATTCAGTCGCAGAGGATTTATACCCGTCTACGCTTGGGCGGACGACAACCATTGTGGGGAATGGGGGTAACATCGCGAATCAAGGTAATCTCCAAACCAGCGGCTTGTAGAGCACGAATCGCAGTTTCACGACCCGCACCGGGGCCACTCACCATCACTTCGATTTGGCGCATTCCTTGTTCCATTGCGCGGCGAGCTGCGTTATCAGCGGCAGTTTGGGCAGCAAAGGGAGTCCCTTTTTTTGCCCCTTTAAAACCACTTGCACCGGCAGAAGACCAGGACACGGCATCGCCTTTGGTATCGGAGATGGTGACGATTGTGTTGTTAAAGGTGGATTGAATGTGGGCAACACCGTTGGGGATATTCTTTTTAACCTTCTTAGGGCTGCCTTTCTTTTGTCGTGCCATAATTTTAATCTGTAGAAGAATAGGATAAATGCGTAGCTTTGTGAGGTAAAACTCAAGGGATTAACGCGGTGCTTTCTTCTTACCGGCAACAGTGACGCGACGACCACGGCGGGTGCGGGCATTGGTCCGGGTTCTTTGACCACGTACGGGCAAACCTTGGCGATGACGACGGCCCCGGTAGGTGCCGATGTCCACCAGACGCTTGATGTTCATGGACTCTAGACGTCTGAGATCCCCTTCAACTTGGTAGTTGTCGGTAACGTAAGACCGGAGCTTAAGAGCATCTTCGTCAGATAGATCCCTTACTCTGGTGTCGGGGTTTACCCCGGTGTTTGCGATGATCTCCTGGGCTCTTGATAAACCAATGCCATACACATAGGTCAGGGCAATTTCAATGCGTTTATCGCGGGGAAGATCAACACCTGCAATTCGTGCCACGATTTTTTCTCCCTAAATGAACAATTTCAATAATTTATAAGTTACGGAATAAATGCCTCAGCGACTTCTACGGTTTACCCTTGACGTTGCTTGTGCTTGGGATTGGCGCAGATCACCATGACACGACCGCGACGGCGTATCACGCGACATTTATCACACATTTTTTTGACGGATGCTCGAACTTTCATAGGTTTTCAGGTTAGATTTAGCAATTTTCTATATATTGATTCTGCTATGAACCGATTGGCGATTAGCACAAAACTCCGCAAGCTTATCATCATAGCAAGTTTTTTTGCTATTGAATACAAGAAACGGATGGGATTGGCTTATTTTTTTCGGAGTCGGTAGGTGATCCGCCCTTTGGTTAAGTCGTAGGGGGTCAGTTCTACTTTGACGCGATCGCCCGGTAAAATTTTGATGTAATTCCGGCGAATTTTGCCAGAGATGTGGGCAAGCACATTAAAGCCATTGTCCAAGTCAACCCGGAACATAGCGTTGGGAAGGGACTCGGTGACGGTACCTTCCATTTCAATTAGATCTTGTTTAGACAAAACAAATAGATCTCCTAATAAATTTCATCAATCGGCATCGAATTCTAACCAGGAGTTATGAAGCGATCGCCTGCTCTAGGGCGGCGGTAACTTCTTCAAGGGAGCGATCGCCATCGACGGATTTCAGAGAACCCTGTTTTTGGTAGAAGTCAATAACTGGGGCTGTTTGCTCCCGGTAAACTTCTAAACGACGCCGAATGGTCTCCTGGTTGTCATCTTTTCTGCCACGACTTAGTAAGCGTTCTACCAATGTGGCATCGGGAACTTCCAAGTTAAGGGCAACATCACATTGCTGCTTCAGCTCAGTGAGTAAGGTGTTGAGGAACTCGGCTTGGCTCACATTGCGCGGAAAACCATCCAAAATCCAGCCTTGCTGGGCATCTTGCTCCTGTAGTCTTTCGCGAATTAAATTCAGAATCAGACTATCGGGCACTAATTCACCACGATCCACAAACCCCTGGGCCTGTTGGCCAAGTTCTGTTTGGTTGGCGATCGCCGCCCGGAGAATTTCGCCAGTAGAAATGTGGGGGATTCCACAAGATTCTGCCAAAACCTGAGCTTGAGTGCCCTTTCCAGCCCCTGGGGGCCCCAAAAAAATCAACCTTACTCCCTGAGCCATAACGCCTCTATTCCCATCCAAATTGCTTACTAAATCAACAAAGAGTTTAGATATTCCAGCTAATATCTAAACCCTGCTAAAAACACTATTGTTTAACCATGCCTTCATAACGCTGGGAAATAACATAGGTTTGAATTTGCTTGGCTGTGTCAATCGCAACCCCCACCAAGATGAGTAGGGAAGTGGCCCCAAAACCCCGTAGAGTCGTGACCCCTGTCGCCCCTTCTACAAAAGTAGGAACCGTTGCGACTAAGCCAAGGAAAATTGCCCCCAATAGGGTCAAACGATTGATCACTTTTTCGAGGTATTCACTCGTGGCCCGACCAGGACGAATGCCAGGAATACTAGACCCCATCTTCTTCAAGTTCTGGGCCATATCTACCGGATTCACGATCAAAGACGCGTAGAAATAGCTGAAAAAGAGAATCAAAGCGAGATAGACCAACACATAGGGAATTCTGCCCGGTTGTAGCAGTGTCGAAATTGTGGCGATCGCTTGACCAAAGAACCCTTCCCCTGAGCCAGCCAGACCCGCCAAAGAAGAAGGCAGCACCAGAACAGCCGAGGCGAAAATAATCGGCATCACCCCACCCTGATTGAGCCGTAGAGGCAGATAGCTTGTGCGTTCCCGATAGAGCTTACGACCCACCTGACGACGGGCCGAAACAATCGGAATCCGGCGTGTCCCTTCCTGCACAAACACAATCCCGACAATCATGATCAGAAAAACGACCAGCAGCAAAATGACTTTAGCAATCACTGCTCGACCACCAGTCTGGGCAAATTCAATAGTATTGCCTAAAGTTCTTGGTAATACGGCCACAATGTTGACGAAAATCAACAGAGAAGCCCCATTGCCTAAACCTTTTTCGGTAATCAGCTCAGAAATCCACATCACAAAGACAGATCCCGCCGTCAGTGCTAATGTGGTTTCCAACACGAAAGTAAAACCAGGATCTAAAGCATAGGGGCGCAGAATTTGCAGCGTGATCCCAAAACTTTGTAAAGCCGCCCAGCCCACCGTCACATAACGGATAATCTGGGAAATTTTACGACGCCCAGCCTCACCATCATTCTTTTGCATGTCTTCAAGGGCAGGAATAGCCGCCGTCATGAGCTGCATAATAATTGAGGCATTGATGTAGGGAAGGATCCCTAGGGCAAAAATGCCGACAGCGGAAAGACCACCACCGGCAAATACATCTAGAAAGCCCAAGAGAGGAGAATTTTGGATCCCCTCACTTAGGGCCACCCGGTCAATGCCGGGGATTGGAATAAAAACGCCAAACCGAACAAGAACCAAAAGACCAAGGGTAACAAGCAGACGACCCCGAAGGCCAGCGGCTTGTGCCATTTGCATAAAGGTTTCCTGGGCGGTTGGTGTTTTTTCGCGACTGACAACCATAGTGATGTTCTCTTCGGGAGTTTACGTAATGAACAGTTCTAAGAAGTATTAAGCAACCTTGATAAATTCTAACTTAGTGCTTTGTTCCCGAATTTTTCTAGGCTTCACAACTGCCGCCAGCCGCCTCGATTTTTGCTTTAGCGCCGTTAGAAAACGCCGCCGCAGTTACTTTGAGAGCAACGGACAATTCGCCATCACCAAGAACCTTGAGGGGGCCATCGTTGGTTGTGACAATGCCTGCTGCCATTAAGCTTTCAAGGGTAACTTCTGTGTTGGCTGGCAGGTCAGTTAATTGGCCAACATTCACAATGGTGAAGTTTTTCGGATTCACGATGGTGAAGTGCTTTAGCTTCGGTACACGGCGGTAAAGGGGCATTTGTCCCCCTTCAAACCCAGCTTTTGTACCAGTACCAGAACGAGATTTTTGACCCCGCATGCCGAAGCCACAGCTTGCGCCTTGGCCGGCAGCAATGCCACGGCCAACACGACGACGGCGCTTCTTTGATCCCGCTTTAGGGGATAGATTGGATAACTTCATGGTTTTTTTGAGTAAACGTTTTACTAATGTCCTTAGCCCGCCAAATTAGGGTTAGGCATAGATCCGTTCGATAGAAACGCCACGCTCTTGGGCAACGGAGGAGAAACTCCGGAGGTTACCCAATGCATCAACGGTCGCCCGAGCATTGTTCAGGGGGCTACTAGAACCCAATTGTTTGGCGAGAATATTTTTCACACCAGCGAGTTCGAGTACAGTCCGCACAGCACCACCAGCAATTACACCGGTACCGGGAGCAGCGGGACGCATCATTACTTTTGCGCCACCCGCAACGCCATTGATTCGGTGGGTGATAGTGTTGGTTTTTGTTAAAGGAACATCGACAACGTGCTTTTTCGCATCGGAGACACCTTTGCGGACGGCACCGATGACATCTCCTGCTTTACCGACGCCAACACCGACCTTTCCGGTCTCATTGCCAATGACAACAATGGCGCGGAAACTGAGTTTCTTACCACCCTTGACAACTTTGCTGACGCGACGGATTTGAATCACACGCTCTTGCCAGTTTGTTTCTTTTTCTTTGTTCTTTGATGATTTACGACGCTTTGCCATAATTATTTTCCTAATGATTTCATCAACAGCTTAAAAGTCCAGACCGGCTTCTCTTGCGGCATCTGCTAAGGCTTTGACACGACCATGATAAAGGTTACCACCGCGATCAAAGACGACTTTGGTAATGCCTTTTTCGAGGGCGCGCTTGGCAATGAGATTACCGACTGCAGTGGAAGCTGAGATGTTACCACCGGATGCGAGTTCTCCCTTGAGATCTTTGTCGAGGGTAGAAGCAGCTACCAAGGTATGTTGCTTCTCATCGTCAATCACCTGGGCATAGATATGCTTGTGGGAGCGGAATACTGCTAAACGGGGGCGATCGCCAGTCCCTTCGACACGACGGCGAATACGGAAATGACGACGCTGCGTGAGTTGTTTGCGAGTTGCTTTCATCTCTACTTCTTACCTGCCTTACCAGCTTTACGTCTGATGTATTCACCTTGGTAACGGATCCCTTTACCTTTGTAGGGCTCAGGAGGTCTGACAGCACGAACCTTAGCAGCCGTGTTACCCACAACCTCTTTATCAATACCAGAGATGATCACTTGAGTATTTTTTTCACCCATAGCCGCAGTCACGCCTTCAGGCATTTGCATTTCTACGGGCTTACTGTAACCCACATTAAGAGTGAGCTTATTCCCCTGTACCTGGGCCCGATAACCAACACCGATAATTTCGAGTTGTTTGGAATAACCCTGGGAAACGCCCTCGATCATGTTGGCCACGAGGGTGCGGCACAAGCCATGACGTTCACGGGCCGTCCGAGAGTTATCCACGGGGGAGACAACAATGGTGTTGTCTTCTTGGGTGACAGTTACTTTCTCTGGTAATGTCCGCTCAAGGGAACCTTTCGGACCCTTAACCGCAACATTGGCACCATTGAGGGTAACGGTCACTTTGTCGGGGATGGGAATTGGTTTTTTACCAATACGAGACATTCGTTTTTCTCCTGATATCAACTTCAGCCACGATTACCAGACGTAGCAAAGAATTTCACCACCAATACCTTCTTTACGGGCTTGGCGATCTGTCATCACGCCTTTGGAAGTTGAAATAATCGCAATTCCAATCCCACCGAGTACGCGAGGCAAGTCTTTGTGATTACTGTATACCCGAAGCCCCGGCTTACTTACCCGTTGAAGTTTTTGGATAATCGGTTGACGATTACGACCTTTGTACTTCAGGGAAATAACAAGGTGTTTTTCAATCCCTTCACCTGCTTCGGTGTAGTTTTCAATGAAACCTTCGTCCTTCAGCACCTCGGCAATGTTACGGGTCATGCGAGTCATCGGGACTTTTGTGTTGTCATGCTGCACCATGCACGCATTACGGATGCGGGTGAGCATATCGGAAATGGTATCGTTAGCCGCCATTATTACCTTTAATCTCTCCTAAGATTTAGCTTTCACGGAAGGGCATACCCATTTCTCTCAGCAGCGCACGACCTTCTTCATCGGTTCTCGCGGTGGTGATGATGGAAATGTCCATTCCTCGGATTTGATCAATGGAATCGTAGTCAATTTCAGGGAAAATCAGTTGCTCACGAATCCCTAAGCTGTAGTTGCCACGTCCATCAAAACTTTTTGGGCTGATGCCACGGAAGTCACGGATGCGGGGCAGGGCTAAGCTGATGAGACGATCCAAAAAGGAATACATTTTTTCGGAGCGCAGAGTCACCATCACACCGACGGGCATCCCTTCGCGAATTTTGAAGCCGGCGATCGCCTTTTTCGCACGGGTGATTACGGGGCGTTGACCAGTGATGGTTGACAGTTCCTTAATGGAAGACTCCATTGCCTTGGCATTAGAAGAAGCTTCCCCGAGACCCCGGTTCACTGAAATTTTGACAAGCTTGGGCACTTCATGGACATTGCTGTACCCAAACTGCTCCGTTAATTTAGGAACAATACTGTCTTGATAAAGGGTTTTGAGTCTTTGAGACATAGATTTTACGTTTAACCTCCCTGGGCTTGGTCAGGGAAAAACTAAATGTAGATAAAAATTTCAAGAAAAGCCGATTAGTCGATCACTTCACCGGTTTTCTTTAATACACGCACTTTACGGCCATCTTCAGTCAGCTGGTAGCCAATGCGACTAGCGACTTTTTCCTTCTCGGAATAGTGCATCACATTGGAGCTATGGATCGGTGCTTCAAAGGTTTGAATCTGACCCGACTCACCTTCCTGTTGAGGCTTGACATGCTTGGTGCGGATATTGACATCCTTGACTACGACTTTGCTGGATTTGGGCAGAGTCTTAATGACTTCGCCTACTTTGCCTTTGTCGCGACCAGAAATGACTTGAACCGTATCACCCGTTTTCACATGCATTTTGTGACGTGTGGGGGTGGAACTTTTGCGTCCTGCCATGGTTAGATGACCTCCGGTGCAAGGGAAACAATTTTGGTGAAGTTTTTATCCCGTAACTCACGGGCGACGGGACCAAAAACACGAGTGCCTTTCGGATTGCCTTCTGCATTGATAATGACAGCGGCATTGTCATCGAAACGAATACTCATACCGCTAGCACGGCGGAGTGGTTGACGCGTCCGCACGATAACGGCTCGAACGACATCAGATTTTTTGACACCCATGTTGGGAATTGCTTCTTTAACAACAGCGATGATTTGATCGCCGATGCCACCATAACGACAATTCCCTGTACTCAGAACCCGTAAGCACATCAGTTTACGAGCACCGCTATTATCGGCAACATTAAGATAGGTTTGTTGTTGAATCACGGCTTTACGGTAAGGGTAAAGAAAATAGATTAGGGTCAACAGTTAGTAAAAACTATTGGTTGAGGATTTCGGCAATAGTCCAGCGCTTGGTTTTGCTGGTGGGAGGGGTTTCGCGAATACGAACGCGATCACCAACTTTGCACTTATTTTCCTCGTCGTGGGCTTTAAAACGCTTGGTCTTAACCACGATTTTTTTGTATTTCGGGTGGGGAGAGCGGTTTTCCACAGCCACAATCACGGTTTTATCCATTTTGTCGCTGACGACCATTCCCACTCTTTCTTTCGTAGCCATACGAGATTCTGTCTCCTACTTTTACTGAGCTTGGAGTTGTCTTTGGCGCTCGACTGTCATCAACAGGGCGAGACGGTGACGAGCATGCTTGATCTCATGGGTTTTCTCCAGGCGACCAGTACCTTGTTGGAGACGGAGGTCAAACAATTGTTTCTTGACGGCAACGATTTCGTCAGCAAGCTCTTGGTCATTGAGTTTGCGAGCATCTTCAATCTTGGGTAAAGGCATGATTTAGATATACTCCTCGTTGCGGGTGATGAACTTGGTTTTAATCGGCAGCTTTTGGGCCGCAAGGCGCATGGCTTCACGGGCGATTGGCTCAGCGACACCATTCATCTCAAACATGATCCGGCCAGGCTTAACCACAGCAACCCAGAATTCGGGGTTACCTTTACCAGAACCCATACGGGTTTCTGCCGGACGCATGGTGATGGGCTTATCGGGGAAAATTCGGATCCAAATCTTACCACCCCGCTTGATGTAACGGGTCATCGCACGACGGGCGGCTTCGATTTGACGGGCGGTAATCCAACTGGGTTCCACGGCTTGGAGCGCGTAGTCACCAAATTGAATGTTGTTGCCGCGATACGCCATTCCCCGCATGCGACCGCGATGCTGCTTCCGGAATTTTGTACGTTTTGGACTTAGCATTGTTTCCTAAAGGGTAAACAGTGAGGGTAGAAAATTAAATTGCCAGTAGTTGGGCAATTTATTGTTCGCTACGGTCTTCAAACTGCTGACGTCGGGATTTACGACGGGGCAGAGGGGCAGCATTAGCGGCAGAAGTTTCTTCTTGACCCGGAATAATTTCGCCTTTGAAGATCCAAACTTTAATCCCAAGAATTCCGTAAATGGTTTGGGCAGTTTTGTAAGAGTAGTCGATGTCAGCGCGGAGTGTGTGTAGGGGAACACGCCCTTCACGTACCCACTCTGTCCGGGCAATTTCTGCACCGTTTAAGCGACCACTTACTTGGATTTTGATCCCTTGAACTTCCGCTCTTTGGGCCCGTTGAACGGCTTGGCGAACAACCCGACGGAAGGATACCCGTCGCTCAAGTTGCTGAACAATATATTCAGCGATGAGGGCAGCGTCGGCGTCAACGCGGTTAACTTCGACAACGTTGATGCGGATTTGGCGCTGATCGCCAAGGACATCCTGGAGACCCGTTCTGAGGGCTTCGATGCCAGAACCACCACGGCCAACGACAACACCGGGCCGGGCAGTGTGAATCTCTAGGTCAACTTGATCAGCTTTACGCTCGATCAAAACTTTGGAGATACCAGCGTTATTGAGGTTTGCATCAATGTGCTGGCGGATTTTGTAGTCTTCCTGCACGAGGGCAGGGTATTGTTTGGGGTCGGCGTACCAACGGGAGAGGTGCTCTTTTGTAATCCCCAAACGGAAACCAACTGGATGAATTTTCTGTCCCACGGTTTGTTCCTTTTGATGTTTACGATCTACGACAGGTTAGGAGTACTATTCGGCAGAACCAGGGGCCACAGCAACGGTGATGTGACAGGTGGGCTTACGAATTTGATAAGCACGTCCTTGGGCCCGGGGGCGGAACCGCTTCAACACGGGGCCAGCATCAGCAAAGGCTGCACTAACAACGAGATCGGCGGGGTCTAACCCTTCGTTATGTTCCGCATTAGCAACGGCAGATCGTAAAACCTTCAGTACAGGTTCACAAGCGCGATAGGGCATAAATTCGAGAATGATCAAGGCTTCGCGGTAGCTACGGCCACGAATCTGATCGAGGACTCGTCTGACCTTGATCGGAGACATCCGAATATAGCGGGCGATCGCCTTGACTTCAGTTTGAGTATCGATAGTCATTGTTTTCTTTAACCCTTATCGACGTGCTTTCTTATCACTCTTGGCATGGCCCTTGAAGGTCCGTGTGGGGGCAAATTCTCCCAGCTTGTGACCTACCATTTGCTCAGACACAAAAACAGGCACATGTTGGCGACCGTTGTGAACAGCGATCGTGTGACCCACCATCTGAGGCAAAATTGTCGATGCCCGTGACCAAGTTTTAATCACTTGCTTATCACCGGAAGCATTGAGCTTCTCGATTTTTTTTAGGAGGCTGTCCGCAATGAACGGACCCTTTTTCAGTGAACGACCCATAGTTTCTTACAGAGTGTGATGAACAAAAATAGATAATTAACGGCGACGGCGCACAATCAAAGAGCTACTTTGCTTCTTCTTCTTGCGAGTCTTCTTACCGAGGGCAGGTTTACCCCAAGGCGTCACAGGGCCACTGCGACCGATGGGTGCTCTACCCTCACCACCACCATGGGGGTGATCTACCGGGTTCATAACACTACCGCGGACTTGGGGCCGACGTCCCAGGTGACGAGTTCTCCCCGCTTTCCCGAGCTTCAAGTTCCGAGCTTCAGCATTGCCCACCTTGCCGATGGTGGCATAGCATTCTTTGCGAACCATCCGGACTTCCTTCGAAGGCAGCTTGATGGTGACATAATCACCCTCTTTAGCAACCAACTGAGCAAAAGCCCCCGCAGAACGGACCATCTGGCCACCACGACCGGCATAAAGCTCGATGTTGTGGATTTCAGTACCGAGAGGGATTTTGTAGAGCGGTAAAGCATTGCCGATTTCGTAGGGCGCTTCTTCCCCAGCGATAATCGTGTCACCGACGCCAAGACCAGCCGGTTGCAGAATGTAGCGTTTTTCGCCATCTTCATACTGCACTAGGGCAATCCGAGCATTCCGGTTTGGATCGTACTCAATCGCGGTCACCTGGGCGGTAATATCCCGCTTATCACGGCGAAAATCGATCAGACGATAAAGGCGTTTATGGCCACCACCCCGGTGACGACAAGTGATCACACCACGGTTGTTACGGCCTTTTTTGCGGTGTTTGTATTTGGTAAGAGATTTTTCCGGTTTGGATTTGGTAATCTCCGAAAAGTCAGAGACCGTAGCCTGACGAGTTCCCGGAGTATATGGTCTAAATGAACGAATACCCATGATTTATTCAAGTGAATGACGACTATACTTCTGGGAACAATGTGATTGTATCCCCTTCTGCCAAGGTGATGACTGCCCGCTTGTACTGGGGCTTAAAGCCCATAAAGCGACCGACGCGCTTTTTCTTGCGGGGTGGCCGGCTGGTGTTGACCTTAACAACTTTGACTTCAAACAGAGTTTCAATGGCTGCTTTGATGTCGGTTTTTGTTGCTTTGAGGGCAACATCAAACACATATTTGTTGTCTTCAAGCAGAATTGTCGCCTTTTCACTAACAATGGGCTTGAGAATTAGATCGGCGAGGTCACGGGTTGGAACCCGGCTCGCGGTAGGCATTCTACTAGTCATTGTAAACCTCCTGGATTTTAGCCAGTGCTTCGGAGGTGACTACGATTTTGCCAGCGTTAAGAATATCAAAAATATTCAAACCATCGGCAGGAACCATTTTCACAGAAGCAATGTTGCGGGCAGAGAGATATACGTTGTCAGTCATCTCAGCAAGTACAAGGAGTACTTTTTCACCAGATGCGACGCCCCAGCGGGTCATGGCATTGACCAACTCTTTGGTTTTGGGAGCGGCAAATTGCTCGGCAAAGTTTTCAACGACGATGAGATCTTCGTTCCGGCTGTGGAAAGCGGTACGAAGTGCTAAACGACGCTCCTTGCGGTTCATTTTGAGGTTGTATTCTTTGGGTTTGGGGCCAAAGATGACACCGCCACCTTTCCATAATGGGGAACGGATTGAACCAGCTCTTGCCCGGCCAGTTCCTTTTTGACGCCAAGGTTTGCGTCCACCCCCACGGACTTCTGCACGGGTTTTCGTGGAAGAAGTTCCCTGACGTGCGTTATTTAGCTGACGTACAAGGGCGCGGTGGACAATATGTGCGGCATTTTCTTCTTTGGCAACTTTGAAGTCGAGGTTGGCTTGGCCAACTTCTTCTCCTTGCCAATTTTTTACTGCGCAGTTAACCATAGTGATGAAGTATCGGATTATCGGTTATCAGCTAATGAAATAAATAAAGCTGTGGCTTTTCGTAAAGGGGTTGTAAATGGCGATCGCCACGCAAGCCCAATTACTTTTGGCCCACAATATTGCTCGGAGCAATACTTAATAAATTGCCGGCTTTGCCAGGAATTGCACCTTTGATCAGCAATAAATTCTTTTCTTCGTCAACGCGAACGACTTCGAGTTTACGGACGGTGATCTTGGTCCCACCATAACGACCCGCCATGCGCTTACCGGGATAAACGCGACCGGGAGTCGTCCCTGCACCGGTAGAACCGGGGAGACGGTGGTTCTTAGAACCGTGGGTCATGTTGCCTCGCTTAAAGTTATGGCGTTTTTGATAACCAGCGAAACCACGACCAATGGTATTTCCAGAAACATCGACAACTTGGCCGGCCTCAAAAATATTCGCAGTGATCGCTTGGCCAAGTTCATAGCCAGAAACGTCATCGAGGCGATATTCCTTGAGGTGGCGGAGGGGGGCAGCATCTGCTTTTTTGAGATGCCCCAGTTGAGGCTTCGTTAAGTTCTTTTCCTTAACATCTCCGTAGCCGATTTGCACGGAGGTGTAGCCATCTGTTTCGGAGGTTTTGATTTGGGTGACGGTACAGGGCCCTGCTTGGACAACGGTAACAGGAATCGCAGTTCCGGTTTCGTTATCAAAGATTTGGGTCATACCGAGTTTAGTACCGAGGATACCGAGTGACACGGAACAGAGACCTCTATCTACTAATAGACAACATTAAAAGGTGAGTAGAAATAATATGAACCGCTCCCGAAAGAGTTGTGGTTCTTGTCTTCTACTCTTGGATATTCAGAGTGTTTTATGGCTCTGAAAGGTTTTTGCCTACAGGTAGGTGTGCTACGTTTTACCCAAGACTTAAAGCGCTTGCTTCAGTATCTTGCTGTAACTGCAGGAGGGGGGCTGTCGCTTGGGGCGATCGCCTAAAAGTTGTGACCGAAAAATGCAGCCTGAGGGAAGCCTGTTTCTGGGTTGAACCGATGCGATGAACAAGGGGGCAGGGGTTCTATGCTTCGTCAGGAAACTTCGTATAACTGGTTACATTTAGCCACAAGCGAGCATTATAAGCGGAGAAAGTGAGCCTTGGCAAGGGGCACATCAGAAAAACATGACAGTTCTTAATTCTTGAGACAGAGATTGACGCTTTGAAGGAGATTTTTGGGAGTTCAAGGAACCAGGGGCGATCGCCAATGCTGTCTAGGATCGGGGCCAGCATAAAGTGTTACGATTGCCACAGAACGAAGAAAAGTGATCATAAACAAAAGGACAACACGCAATAATGCAAGAACATATTCAGTCGATTTCTTTCGATGGGCGAGAAATTCGACTAAAAACAGGTTTGTTTGCGCCTCAGGCCGGCGGGTCAGTTTTAATTGAATCAGGAGATACAGCGGTTTTAGTCAGTGCAACGACAGCCCCTGGCAGACAAGGAATTGACTTTCTACCTTTGTTGGTAGATTACGAAGAACGGTTATACGCAGCAGGACGAATTCCCGGTGGTTATTTAAGAAGAGAAGGCCGCCCCCCAGAACGGGCAACGCTCATTTCGCGCCTCATTGACCGACCGATGCGCCCGCTATTTCCCCAGTGGTTGCGGGACGATATTCAGATTGTCGCTACAACGCTCTCCCTCGATGAAGAGGTACCGCCGGATGTCCTCGCTGTGACGGGGGCTTCTGTGGCCACATTGCTCGCGGGTTTACCTTTCTACGGGCCGATGGCTGCCGTCCGGGTTGGTCTGGTGGGGGATGATTTTATCCTCAATCCCACGTACCGAGAAATGATGAATGGGGATTTAGACCTCGTAGTTGCTGGCACCCCCGACGGTGTGATCATGGTTGAGGCCGGAGCCAATCAGTTGCCAGAAGCGGACATGATCGAGGCGATTGATTTCGCCTACGAGGCGATCCAAGAGTTGATCGAAGCCCAACGCGCGCTGATGAAGGAACTTGGCGTTGAAATGGTCAGCGCTGAGCCACCTGCTAAGGATGAGGAACTCGAAAAATTCATTGGCGATCGCACCACGGACAAGATCAAAAAAGTCTTGAGTCAATTTGATCTCGATAAAAATGGTCGCGATGCCGCCCTCGATGAAATCAAAGCAACAGAAATCATTGAGGCCATCGAAGCTCTGCCGGAAGATGCACCACTGCGGCTGAAAACCACAGAAGAGCCGAAGCTCATTGATAATACCTTCAAGGCGCTGACGAAAAAGCTGATGCGGAGCCAAATCGTCGAAGATGGGGTTCGGGTTGATGGTCGTAAATTGGATCAAGTGCGCCCCATTTCCTGCCGCACTGCTGTGTTACCGAGAGCCGTCCATGGTAGCGGTTTATTTAACCGAGGTCTGACCCAAGTTTTATCCATTGCTACCCTCGGAACGCCTGGTGATGCCCAAGAGATGGACGATTTACATCCCTCCGACGAAAAGCGCTACTTGCACCATTACAATTTCCCCCCCTACTCCGTGGGTGAAACTCGCCCAATGCGATCGCCTGGCCGCCGGGAGATTGGCCACGGTGCCTTGGCCGAACGCGCCCTTTTACCCGTATTGCCGCCGAAGGATGAATTTCCTTATGTCATTCGGGTCGTTTCTGAAGTCTTATCTTCCAACGGATCCACCTCCATGGGTTCTGTTTGTGGCTCTACCCTCGCATTGATGGATGCTGGGGTGCCCATTGCCAAGCCCGTGAGTGGTGCCGCGATGGGGCTGATCAAAGAAGGCAAAGAAGTCCGCATCCTCACCGATATCCAGGGGATTGAAGACTTCCTCGGCGACATGGACTTTAAGGTTGCCGGGACAGCTGACGGAATTACCGCCCTCCAGATGGACATGAAGATCACTGGCCTAGCCGTTGAAGTGGTCGCAGAAGCGATTAAGCAAGCTTTACCCGCTCGTCTCCATATCCTCGAAAAGATGACCGATGTCATTGCTGAGCCGAAGGAGTTGTCCCCGGCTGCTCCCCGTCTACTCACCATTAAGATTGATCCTGATTTAATTGGGATGGTCATTGGCCCCGGTGGTAAAACCATTAAGGGGATTACCGAACAAACCCGTGCCAAGGTGGATATTGCCGATGACGGTACCGTAACGATCGCCTCCTCTGAATCGGAAAATGCCGAAAAAGCCAAGCGGCTGATCGTAAACATGACCCGCAAGCTCAATGAAGGGGATGTATATTTCGGTAAAGTCACCCGTATTATTCAGATCGGTGCCTTTGTGGAAATTATGCCGGGTAAAGAAGGGATGATTCACATTTCGCAACTGGCAGAAGGCCGCGTGGGCAAAGTCGAAGATGAAGTTGCTGTCGGTGATGAAGTGGTGGTTAAAGTGCGCGAAATTGATAACAAAGGACGCATTAATCTCACCCGCCTAGGGATCCATCCTGATGAAGCAGCCGCTGCTCGGGTTGCTGCTCAATAAAAATATAAAACATCACTATTTTTCGGTGTTGTGATTTAATGTAATTTCCCTCAAGTGACTTGGGGGATTTTTTTTGTTTGGCACCAGAATTTATCGTTGTCAAATGGTCGGAAGAATAGACTAACCGATCAAATTGTTTCAAGGTAAGAAATTTTCAACAAAAGGTTAAGATTAGACTTTAAGAAAGTGTAATTTTCAGGGAAGCTAAATTAGATACAAGCTGGTTTGCTAGAAACTGCCACACTCTAGGGTAACCATCGCGATCGCTTTAAAGTTATTCAGGGTATGGATCGTCCCCACGCTGCACCTCAATTTTCTCAAACCCCTTTTCAACGGGTGACAACTGGGTCAATCTTTTTTCTAATCACTATAGTGATTGCGATTTGTGGCTATATGTTGTTTGGTTGGACGGCCCTAGAATCCTTTTATATAGTCGTAATCACGGTGTTTGGGGTGGGATGTGGAGAAGTAAACCCCCTGGAGACGCCGCCGGAAAAACTGTTTACGATTTTTGTCATCTTAGCGGGGACATCAGCGGCCATCATTGACTTCAAAAAAAGATCTGGATATGATTTAAGGCGTTATCATTGTGTGAATTAATCAATTAGCTGTTGCCATGAATGTAAAAAAACTAAGCCTATATCTTTTCTCTATCAATTTAGTGACTAGTTTTTTTGCTGTGGCTGCAGCAGATGAAGTCAACGAATCTCTGATAGGAACTTCTACAGATACCAATGCTTTCGACTTAGAAAATAGTGCTCAGATACTGATTTCAGATATTGTTGAGCAGGAAGATGCCGATACTCAAGAAGCAACAGTCACAGGGAATCGAGTCATTGAATATTCGACCAGTCCTTTCGAGGCTAATTTTTTAGAGCCTGCAACTATAGAATCAGCAACTACATTGCCTTCAGGCGTTCTTGATCTTAGTTCTGGATTTATTGTCTATCCTACCAATTCAGAATCCACTGGTGTGGGGTTACAAGTATATTATGGTTCTATTGAGTATGGTGTTACGGACAGGTTACAAATAGGTGCGAATGTCTCATTTTTTGATGATGTTTTAGGTGATAGATTTAATGGAGAAAGAACTAATCTAACTTTTTCATCTGTAGCACCAAATGTTAAATACAAGCTGATCGAAGAGCCTTCCTATAGTCTTGGGATTGTTGGTTCACTTGAATGGATACAAGTCCGTTCCGAAAATGGTTTATTCAGTGAACAAGGTACTTCTGCCCGCCAAAAAGATAATGTTCTGGCTGGTACCATTCAATTACCAGTGACATATAATATCTCCGAAAATGCTCAGTGGCATGCAGTGGCTGGAGCGACGATTTTCCCTGAGACCGTTAATGGGGGAGATTTCTACGGTACTTTCTTTAATGTTGGTACAGGGATAACTCTTCAATTAAGCGAAAGATTTGGTTTGCTAGCGGACATTAATTTTCCGATTGGCTCTTCTGGCGGCAATAGCGTCAATACAGACGGTAGTATTAGCGAAAAAGTGGTTTGGAATGCTGGTTTTAGTTATTTGCATAGTCCGAACCTCGCCTTGGATTTTTCAGTGACCAACCGGCTAGGCACCACGCCAGCAACTAAGTTACTAACTTTTCTGCCCAATGGTGATGAAGTAGGAGCTTTATTTAAGCTTAGATATACACCTGATCTTGCTCAAACCTATCGGGGGAACTTTGGAGATAATCCTTTTCCCCCTATGACGTATCGAGAGAAGCAATTACTATTTGATGGCATTCTTCTTAGTAGTCCCACCACTGTTCGTAAAGGCATGATTCTTTTGGATGGTGGAATTACTACTGATGGGGACAGTGGTGGCGCACAGCTTAGTTTTGGTCTCAGTGATACCGCTCAAATAGAATTTCTAGCTTCGCAATTAGCAGATAATGATCAGCCGTTACAAAATAATTTTAAATCTGGTGTTGCGACTAAACTTAATTTTTTGAATCAGGCCCAAGGTGATCCCTTTTCCTTAGGTTCGAGAATTGCACTTGTATTTCAAGATGGTACCGATTCCTTTTTAGGAGATTTATCTTTTGCTTATTCTCCCAATGATACGATTAGTTTTACGTTAAATCCGAAAGTAGCGTTATTTTCTGACGAGAGCATTGTTGGTGCAGGTTTAGGTGTTAATTTACAGCTGTCTCCCGGACTACAGTTAATTGGGGAAGTAACTCCTATGCTTAGTGATGATCCCTTTGTTTGGGCAGCTGGTGCGCGTTATTTATTTCCCAAATCCAATTTTGGTTTAGGAGTTTATGGTACCAACACCTCAGGCAAAGGAAATATTGGTAGCCTAATTCGTCAATCTGATGATAATGTGAGCGTTGGTTTTAATTTAATGTGGTTACTAGGTGGTGGTAGAAGTGATTAAACATGTCTTATGAAATCGTCTCTATACTTCTAAAAAAATGACTGATGTCATTCATTTTGAGTTGAAGAAATTGTTTCTGGCAGCCTCGTTTACCCACCATCAAGATTAATGTTGATTTTCTACATTTCATCCCCTCAGTTTAGCTGTAAAACTTAGGATAAATACTGTCGCTTTTCAGGGTTTTTACTTAACACAAAATCCTCAAGCGGCCTGGGGACTTTTTTTATTTAATACCATTATCTATCCCTGTAAAATCACCAGAAGAACAAATCAATCAATTTTCTCCGGAGTAAGAAATCCCGAACAAAAGGTTAAGACTAAATTCCAGAAAACTACGATTTTCAGGGAAGCTAAATTAGATACAAGCTACATTGAGGGAAACTGCCATACTCTAGGGTAACCATCGTGATCGCTTTAAAGTTATTCAGAGTATGGATCGTCCCCACGCTGCACCTCAATTTTCTCAAACCCCTTTTCAACGGGTGACAACTGGGTCGATCTTTTTTTTAATCACCATTGTGATTGCGATCTGCGGCTACATGCTGTTTGGTTGGACGGCCCTAGAATCGTTTTATATGGTCGTGATCACGGTGTTTGGGGTGGGATATGGAGAAGTAAAACCCCTGGAGACGACGCCGGAAAAACTATTTACGATTTTTGTCATCTTAGCGGGGACATCAGCGGCCATCTATGGGGTGGGAGGATTTGTGCAAATGGTGACAGAGGGAGAGATTAATCGGGCGTTTGAGGCAGAAAGACAGCGCAAAAGCATTTCCAATTTAGAAAATCACATTATTATTTGTGGCTTTGGCTATATTGGCCAAATTTTAGCCCAAAAACTCGAAGATTCGGGACAAGCTTTTGTGGTGCTCAGTATTGATCCAGAACAGTTGGCGATCGCCGAACAGCGGGGGTATTTAACGAAGGAGGGAGACCCAGCAGATGAACTGATTTTGCAGGGATTAGGCATTCGGCGGGCCAAGGCTCTAGCGACGGTGCTCGATAGCGATGCCAGCAATGTATTTATTACTTTGACTGCCCGGGAGTTGAACCCAGACTTAATGATTTTGGCGCGGGGGGAAGTGCCCAGTACCGAAAAAAAGCTCCGGTTAGCGGGGGCAAACCACGTTATTTTACCTGCCAGCGTCAGTGGGGCGCGGATGGCTAATTTGATTACGACACCTCCCGCAACGGATTTTTTTAGTCAGTCCTCTCAGCAGGAACAACTGAATGATCTTTTGCAACAAATTAATGTACAGATGATCGAGTTGGCGATCGCCCCCCAATCATCCCTCGTGGGGAAAACAGTCCGGGAGCTAGAAATTCGCGGCAAAGGGGCTTTTATTGTGGTGGCTTTACGGCGATTTCAAGGCGATTTTATCACCCATCCAAGTCCAACTTTAATGTTGACTTCTGGGGATATTTTAGTGGTTTTGGGTCACGAAGAAGACATTCCTAAATTTGCCCGGTTTTATCAATTATTCCAGCCTAAATAAGTTTTTTCCCTCAGCAAAATTAATTTAATCTCGATGAATTATCCGTTCCTAAGGAAACCCATTACTTTATGATTGATCAACTGTGGTTGCTAATTTGTGCTGGTTTGGTGCTGTTGATGCAAGCTGGCTTTATGTGCCTCGAATCTGGCCTGACCCGCACAAAAAATAACATTAATGTGGCTGTTAAAAACCTCTCCGATTTTGGTCTGTCGGTGATGCTGTTCTGGGGAATTGGCTATGGTCTGATGTTTGGGTTATCTCAGTGGGGGGGGATCGGTGGAAGCAATTTCTTTTTGGGCACGACTGGGAACCCCGAAGAGGCAGCTTTTTTCCTATTTCAGGCAATGTTTTGCGGTACGGCCACAACGATTATTTCGGGGGCGATCGCCGAACGCCTCAAGTTTGAAGCCTACATCATCATTGTGATCCTGGTGTCGGGGTTTATCTATCCGGTTTTTGGACATTGGGCCTGGAACGAAGCGGGCTGGTTGCGACAACTGGGGTTTCTGGATTTTGCGGGCAGTACGGTGGTGCATAGCATGGGGGCTTGGGTGAGCCTGGGCACCTTGCTTTTAGTCGGAGCTAGGGAAGGGCGATTTACCCCCACGGGAACCCAAAAAATCCAAGGATCGAACTTGCCCTTTGCCGTTTTGGGGGCGTTGCTGTTGTGGGTGGGCTGGCTGGGATTTAACGGGGGAAGTACCTTCGTTTTTAATGACCAAGTGCCCCAAATTATTACGAATACAGTACTGGCGGGGACTGCGGGGATGGTGACGGCGATGCTCCTCAGCCAATGTTACCTCAAGCGCTCGGAGGTCGAGGAAATTATCAATGGTTCCCTGGCGGGGCTGGTGGCAGTTACGGCCTGTTGTGATCTGGTGTCGAGCCCTTTGGCGGTGGTGGTGGGGATAACGGCGGCTGGAGTAGCCCGGTGGGTGTCGAGTCTTTTAAAGCGCTACAAAATTGATGATGCGGTGGATGCGATCGCCGTCCATGGGGGCGCGGGACTGTGGGGAACCCTCTGTGTCGGGTTATTTGGCAATGTCGAAGCCCGCCATAGTCAACTGCTAGTACAACTCTTGGGGGTGGCGATCGCCCTTGCTTGGGGGACGGGGCTGACTTGGCTAATTTTGCAACTGTTGCAGCGGTGGTATCCCTTGCGGGTTTCCCCGGAAGCCGAAGCCCTGGGTTTGAATATTTCTGAACATGGGGCCAAAACCGATGCCTACGAACTGTTTCAGGTGATGGATCACCAGGCCGCGACCCAAGACTTGACCCTGCGGGTGCCCGTGGAACCCTTTACAGAAATTGGCCACATTGCCACCCGTTATAACCAAGTGATCGACGCCCTCGAACAAAATCACCGGGAAAATGCCGAATCCCTAGAGGAACTCTACACAATCACCGCGATGGCCGTGGCCGCCATTGAGCACCAAAATTTTGACCCCGATTTGTTTGCCAGTTTTGGCGATCGCCCCGATGAATTGGGCATTTTAGGCCGCTCCCTCCAACAGTTGCTCCAGACCATTAACCAGCAAACAGCGGCCCTCGAACAACTACAGCAGCAACAACAAACGACCCTAAAGGCTGTGCTCGGAGAAATTTTTCAGCAGCGGTTTGGGGAGCCGAGTCTCACCTATCAAGGACAATTACCCGATTTGCCCTCGGCGCTGACCATGGCCGAAATTACCCACATGGCGATCGCCACCACCAGCTTTGGGCAATTTTTAACACAAGTGCAGGCTACCAACATTGCCTCTGGAGAAAATCAGCCAGTTGCGGCAGATTGGAACGATTGAAAATATAAATTCACCAAGTCCTGAAACATTGACAAAGCCTCTACCCCTGGGCCTGCCTTTTTCCGGGAAAATTAAACCATAGGTCTTTTCGGAGAATTGTTAGCTGTGGTCATCGATGCTCAGGATCGTTACGAAGCGCGTACCCAACAAATTGCCAGGGAGTTAATCGCTGCCACCAGGGAAAAACGGTCATTTTTTTCGAAAATCCAAGACCAGATGCGCCTAGACGATAAATTGCTGGGCTGGGCCATGGAAAATCCCCATTTGCGGGTGCAACTGTTTCGCTTCATTGATGTGTTGCCAGCCCTCAAGGACAATACGGCGATCGCCCAGCATCTCCAACAGTATCTAGGGGATGAGTCGGTGGAGTTACCCGGAGCTTTAAAAAAAATCCTCAATTTCACCGAACCCCATTCTCCTCCGGCACAGATTGCGGCCGCAACCATTAGTAAATCCGTGGAAACCCTCGCGTTTAAATATATTTCGGGGGAAAACGTCAAGCAGGTACTAAAAACCGTTGAACGTCTGCGTCGAGACAAAATGGCGTTCACCATTGATCTCTTAGGCGAGGCAGTGATCACCGAATCAGAAGCCCAAAAATATCAGCAAACTTACCTCGATTTAATGGCGGATTTGGCGGCAGCGGCAAAACATTGGCCTAAGGTCGATGCCATTGATGTGGCGGACGGTGAGGATCTCGCCAAGGTGCAAGTATCCGTAAAATTGACAGCGTTTTATTCCCAGTTTGATCCCCTCGATCCAGCGGGCAGCAAGGAGAATGTGGCGGAACGGGTGCGGCTATTGTTACGCCATGCCCAGGAATTGGGGGTTGCGGTGCACTTTGATATGGAGCATTACGAATATAAAACCCTCACCCTCCAGATTTTGAAAGATGTGTTGCTGGAGGAGGAGTTCCGTGATCGCAGTGACATTGGCGTGACTTTACAGGGCTACTTGCGGGATTCTTACGCCGATTTAGAAAGTTTGATTGAGTGGGCCAAGGAACGGGGTACCCCTGTCACTGTCCGTTTAGTAAAAGGCGCTTACTGGGATCAAGAAACGATTACGGCCCTGCAAAACCACTGGGAACAGCCGGTTTTTAACGAAAAGGGCGCGACGGATATTAATTACGAATGCATGACCCGGCTGCTGTTGGAAAATCATCAATTTCTCTACGGGGCGATCGCCAGCCATAATGTGCGTTCCCAGGCGGTGGCCTGTGCGATCGCCAAGGAACTCAATATTCCGAAACGGAACTTTGAATGTCAGGTGCTGTACGGCATGGGCGACCAAATTGCGAAGGCGTTGGTAAAAGAAGGTTATCGGGTGCGGGTGTATTGTCCCTACGGCAAAATTTTGCCGGGCATGGCTTACCTAATCCGGCGTTTGTTGGAGAATACCGCTAATAGTTCTTTCCTCCGCCAGAACCTAGAGGAGCGTCCCGTTGAAGAATTAATCGCGCCACCGACGGGGGATCTCAAGGCAACGATTCATGATCTTGATAGTAGTCATCTACAATTTGCCGGGGCTGCCAACGTTGATTATGCCGAGCCGGAATTGCGGGATAAGTCCCAGTTTGCGATCGCCGAGGTAAAAAAACAGCTTGGCAAACGTTATCTGCCCTACATCAACGGTGAATATGTACAAACTGAAAACTTTGTGGACTCGGTGAATCCCTCCCGTTCCACAGAACTCATTGGTAAAGTTGGTCAAATTTCCCTAGAGCAAGCCCAAGGGGCGATCGCCGCCGCCAAAGCTGCTTTTCCCGCCTGGAAGAAAACCCCCGTCTCGGAACGGGCCAACATTCTCCGCAAAGCCGCCGACATCATGGAAGCCCGTCGCCACGAGTTGAATGCGTGGATTTGTCTAGAAACGGGCAAAATCCTCAAAGAAGCAGATCCAGAAGTCTCCGAAGCCATTGATTTTTGTCGCTACTACGCCGACGAAATGGAGCGTTTGCACCATGGCTACCAGGTTAAACCCGATGATTTATCCCAGGTACAGGGCTTCAAAAAATACGATGTTTGTGGCGAAACCAACCGCTACCATTACCAACCGCGCGGCCTTGCGGTGGTGATTTCTCCGTGGAATTTCCCCTTTGCGATCGCCACGGGGATGACCGTTGCAGCCTTGGTGACGGGCAACTGTACCCTCCTAAAACCCGCCGAAACCTCTAGCGTGATCGGCGCAAAAATCGCGGAAATCCTCATTGAAGCGGGGATTCCTAAGGGTGTCTTTCAGTTTGTGCCAGGGCGTGGCTCCACCGTAGGCGCAGCGATGGTTAAACATCCCGATGTGCATCTGATTGCCTTTACGGGTTCCCGCGAAGTGGGTTGTGATATCTATGCCAATGCGGCGATCGTCCAACCGGGCCAAAAACACTTGAAGCGGGTTATTGCCGAGATGGGCGGCAAGAATGCGATTATCGTCGATGATAGTGCCGACCTCGACCAAGCGGTGGCGGGTGTACTCCATTCGGCCTTTGGCTATAGCGGTCAGAAATGTTCGGCTTGTTCCCGTGCCATTGTGATGGAAGCAATCCACGATATCTTTGTGGAACGTTTGGTAGAGGCGGTGAAATCAATCCAGGTCGGCGAAACGGATAATCCCAGGGTCAAGATGGGGCCGGTGATTGACGGGGCAGCCCAAGCGAAAATTAAGGACTACATTCTCAAGGGCAAGGAACAATCAAAAGTCGCCTTTGAAACGGCAGTTCCCAACAATGGTTATTATGTGTCCCCAACTATCTTCACTGATGTGCAAGCGGATCAGGCGATCGCCCAAGAGGAGATTTTTGGGCCAGTATTAGCGGTGATTAAAGTCAGTTCTTTTGATGAAGCCTTAACAGTCGCCAATGGCACAGACTACGCTTTGACCGGGGGCATTTATTCCCGGACACCGCAACACATCGAGCGAGCAACGGAGGAATTTGAAGTGGGAAATCTCTATATCAACCGGGGGATTACGGGGGCGATCGTGGCGCGCCAACCGTTTGGCGGCTTTAAGATGTCCGGTGTAGGTTCTAAGGCGGGCGGCCCTGATTATCTGCTGCAATTCCTAGAGCCACGTCATGTAACTGAGAATGTTCAACGCCAAGGGTTTGCACCCATTGAAGGGGTTGACTCATAGAGTATTTCGCACCATAACGGTTTCTTGATAGTTAAAGCTCTCTTACTTCATAATGTAAGAGAGTTTTTTATTTCCAAATGCTTCAATACATATGCCACCTATCCAGAAAATCTTATTTGGCAGTCCCGGAACAGGAAAAAGCTACAAAGTTCGTGAAATTGCGCAACAAGAATTAGACATCACATACGATGAAGCTTCTGGAATTTTAGAGAATACTGTTAAAACTGTTTTCCACCCTGAATATACCCATGCTGACTTCATGGGTAAGTTAATGCCTTTAACGCAAGGTGAAAAAGTAACTTATAAATTTTATGCAGGTCATTTCCTTCAGGTATTGGGAGAAGCATATAAATCAATCATCAATGGAGAGACAGCAAGCTATTTATTAGTGATCGATGAGCTGAACCGAGGGAATGCTTCAGCAATCTTTGGATCAATTTTTCAATTGCTAGATAGAGAAGACGATGGCTGGTCTAGCTATGATATTCAACTATCTGATATGGAATTATATGCATTACTAGAAATCACACTTAGTAGTGAACTTTTTATAGAAAGTAACGGGCTAGAAGTAAGAAATGAAAAAGGGAATAGAGTTACTATTAACAATTTCTGGGATGAGAAAATCTACCAGTATAGAAAAGCTCCTCCTGAAAATGAGTTGGATTCTCAAGTCATCAAAGATGCGGGACGATTAATTAAACTCTTGAGGCGGCATAAAATCAGCTTACCTCCAAATCTTAGTATCCTCTGTACGATCAATACTTCTGATGAATCTATTTACTATTTAGATAGTGCTTTTAAGCGTCGCTGGGACTGGGAATATATTGATATTCCGACTGATGGTTATTTAAGTGATCTTCCCTCTGAGCTATTCGGAACAATGCTTGTTATTAATGGTCATGAGAAAGGTCTATGGATTAATATATTACAGGCATTAATGAATTCATAAAAGCAAATCATCAATCAATTCGGAGAATTGAAGATAAGCAAATTGGCTGGTGGTTTATAAAACCTAAAGATAATGTCGTCAACATTGAGGATGTTAGAAATAAAATCATGTTTTATCTTTGGGATACTGTTTTTCCAAGAGACAAAAAGCCATTAGAAAAAATTATCCTTAAGGATGGTGAATCTCCGGGAAATTTTACACTTATTACATATAAACAATTTGCCGATAGGGCAGAAATTTTTCTCGACAAAATGCATGATCTTGCTTCAAACAGATTCAAATATATTGATCTAGACGAGGATATCGGAGAAATATCATTTTAGATTATGATCGACTTCTCATCTCTAAAACTTGTTGTTCACAAAAAATACTCTTTTGTGGGTATTGAAGCAAATGTAGGCGAGTATTACTTCTGTTTGCCAAAAGGATTTCAAGATCACATCAATTATTTGGACACTTTTTATAATAAAAAAAGATTATTTTTTCTTTTTTATAAAGTCTTTGAAAGGTTTAGAGAGATTTTAGAAATAAAAGGGGAGTCTAGCAGGATAAGAAATCAAACTCAAGATCGAGATGGAGTAATAGATGATGATTCTGATGGAGCTATTCAGGCAAATGAAGAGAATAGCTTTGTATTTTATTCAAAACTAAACTCATTTGACTCTATATTACAAGTATATGATGAACCTAAAATTCTCTCACTAGCATATCGGCTTAGCAGAACTCATGACATAGATACGAGTCAAATACATAAATATCTGCATCAAGCAGTTTATTTAGCAAACGATACTGCATATGTGGATACAATGCTATTGCCAAGTAGATGTGTGAAGTATGAAGCAGCAGATATTGTCAAAATGTATTGCTATATTTATTCGGAGCTTCAATTAGAGTTGCAAGGAGATATTTCTATTGAAATTACAGCCCTTGCAGAAAATTTTAGAGAGAATCATCTATCTGGTAGTACTTCTTTATTTGAAGAGAAAGCTTGTAATCAGATTGTTAATCAATTAAAAGACATTTTAGAGGAGATTCATCACCATACTCCATTCAAAGATCCTGATTATTGGGATTTCTATGAAGCCATTGAAAATTTTCTATATGGAAAATTCGACTCATCCCAAGATGGCAAAATATGGGGCATCAACAATTTTCACTCTGTTTGGGAATCAATATGTCTTGACTACATATCCCGAAATATCTCTTCTGAAGAGATTTTATATATTGATACAGGGTATATTGACTTTCTACAGACTGATAGTACTTTTGGGCGTAATGTGTTTTCTGTCAATGGCAGATCCTTAAGACCTGATGTAGTCATAGGAAAATTTTCTTGTGTTGAACAACCTGAACAAATTATTACTTTACATGGTGACAACTGGAATGATTTTGGCTACAGAACATTGTTCGGAATTGATGAAGAGGAAGACCGAAATATTCGAGTAGCTTTTATAGGTCAGACAACTTCAGAGGATACATATCAGGAGCTACAGAAATACTATGATTCTAATTCAGGTGAAATTTACATCAACAATAAACTTCCCTCTAAATTCATCTCATTTTACGAGCCCCCCGAAGATTTATCCTTCGATTCTCTAAATCAGATGAATGTGCTCAATCATATTTTCATGATTGGAATAGACAAAAAAATATTCGACTTAGAACTTTTTGAAAAGTATATATTTAACGCTTTTAATCTTAATGGCCGTTCCGGATATGATGCGAATAATGTTATTGGTGCCTCCCTCTTTAGAGGCCGAAGTATAACAAGGATAAAAGAATTATTTGATGATTTTATAAATCAATATTTAGAATTAACAGAAGGAATATTTAACAGAATCTTAATTCATGACATCAAATATTTATCAAAGCAATATCTCATGGACAAGAAAAATAAAAAAATTATCAAAAAACGATCTATTCGGAAACAGTTTGTTTATGAGTATTTGATACAGCAACAAAGTCCTGAGCTAAACACTCTAAACAATAATGTAGATATATCTAGTTCTTTCTGGATTCCTGATTTTCGACCTTTTGATAGAAATATGTTTTCAGTAGAAAATTCTTTTCTTGGTGGCTACATCGAATTGATAAAAGTGAATTTTGTACAAATTGCAGAGTACTATTCTTCCTTTCAAGCCTTACTTACTTATCCTATTGCGTCACCAGTTTCCGGGCCCTCTCCTCTACAGCAAGAGGAAGGAGTTAGTGCACTTGAACTTACCGGAGACCTTGTTGGCTCTGTTGAAGGAGTAGAAGATTTAGCGACAAATCAAGATTACTTTGAAGGTTTTGGTCAATGAACAAAAGTTCAGTTGTGTGGAGAGAAAGGGAGGCGATCGTGGCCCGTCAACCGTTTGGGGGCTTCAAGATGTCCGGTGTAGGTTCTAAGGCGGGAGGCCCTGACTATCTCCTGCAATTCCTAGAGCCGCGTCATGTGACGGAAAATGTTCAGCGTCAAGGCTTTGCTCCTATCGAAGGCGTTGATTAATGACCGGAAGAATGGAGCTAAAACCCCGTCCTAACTTCGGCAAGTTCAGTCACCTTTTAGGACAGCTTTCCGGTAAAGAGCATCGGGAGACTTTAAACAGACATGGAGAGATGGTAAGGCCAATTGTGTTGCAACCCAGCTAAGTATCAAGAAATCTTCGACCGTTTACGGCGGGAAAGTATGTCAACTTTTTACTGGAATGTTCAATGAACGGTCATCCATATCGGCAACATTTAAACGTTGTTTTCCCTTGTGAATATGACCATTTTTGACCGTGTGGGAAAATGCGCCGTTAAGACCGACAGGCATGGGGTTTGGCGACCATAAAACTCCACTTTCTCACCATTACATCTTGAGCACGACCGAGCCGCGCCCTAGGGGTGGGGCATAATATTGGGGATATGTTGCCCATCACGGGGTTGCCACAAGGGAGTTGCAAAATCTGTAACCCAACGCTGGTCTCTATTTTTCTCACCTAAGCTGTAACTATGCGCCCTAGTCTCCAAGCCGTTCCTACCCCTGCGTCTTTTGCGGATTTGCCCCTGGCCCAGCCCCCCGATGGTCAGCAGCTAGAGAATATTAAAAGTCATCTGGACTTGGTCTTATTGGCGTTGGAGTCCTTAGCGGGCCTGAGTTCAGAAGCGATGTTACAGGCGGCCAAAGAGCTAAATTTAGAGGCAGTCATCGGCGATCGCGTTACCTTATGGCGACTGCGACAGTCCAACCCCCTCCGGAAAAGTAGTGGGGGCCGCAAAAAATTAGACGTCGAAGAAGCCCGCTCTTTGGTGTTGATCATTTGCCATTTAGCCCGCCAACAGCAGGATGACATTCGCCGCGCCTGCGCTCTCCTGGAACAGATGACCGAACAAGGCCAGGAACCCCACCGAGCCGCCCTTTTAGGGGATTACCTCGATAACTTTAGCAATACCTACCAAGAACGCATGGAGGAAGGGGAGGCGATCGCCTCGGCCTCTTTAGTGGGACTCGCCCTGAAATTACTGATTGATTTGCTGTTCTATGGGGCCAAAAATGGACATCGACGCCTCTGGTTAGCATTAATCGATCAAGGCAAAACCTAGAGACTTGACCTAAACTCCACCCTTGATTTTTTCTCTTTTTCACTCAATTCCCTCGTAGTTTGTTTTCGTTCTTAGATGGTTCCTATGCTCTCTCCCACCCTCACCCGTCGCTATACTCCCCCCACCTGTAGCCTGGAAGTGGCAGCGAAAACCTCGGCCCTCTCCCGGTGGACAGGGAAGCCGCTGATTAAAGAATTGAATTTTGAGTTGAGTTTTGATGATCCGCGCCTTGGCCCCGACCAGCGCATCGTCATCAAAGGCGATCGCCCCAAATTGGATGCCCTCGCCACCGCCGTCAATGACTATGTCCAAGGGTTTCTCCAAGACCTCAGTCCCGACTTAGTATGGCTGCCCCAAGCCGCCTCTGTCTATGGCTACCACAACACCCCTGGTCAGACCGTCGCCACCCTGCCCCAACCCCAGCTTGTCACCCAGGGGCTTTTGTCCCATACCCTCCACCTGGGTCGCCTAGCAACCAAGGAATCTGGCCCGACCCTCCAACTCAACGCCACCCAACTCCATGACCTGGCGGAGGCCCTCGAAACCTACCAGACGGACATGGTGGCCTTACCCAGCCTCACTGCTAGCCAACAACGCCGGACTGTCACTCGCTGGGGGGCGATCGCCGCGTCTTTTCTCCTCGTGGTGGGGATTAGTAACGCCGTTTGGCAACAGCAACAAATCCCGGAAACCAGTAGTGCCCTAAACCTCGAAGCTACGGATGAAGCGGGCAAGCAAGTAGAGCTTATCCCTCCGGATCCCCACGCTTCCTATACCTTCTCGCCGGTGCCATCCGCAGCCGATGCGCCCCTAGACGACCCACGGGTTGCCCCCCAAACCGTTGATCTGACTCAACCGACGCCGGGGGAAACCACGACTGCGAATCCGGCTCC
>Ga0213835_100352_pt1 | contig 47979 bp, 50 predicted proteins | sample SWPATP01_FD_160576 | JGI IMG/M metagenome (GOLD analysis project Ga0213835, IMG submission 160576) | Coastal seawater microbial communities from Marineland, Florida, United States - SWPA TP0 #1 | ecosystem: Environmental > Aquatic > Marine > Coastal | place: USA: Florida | collected 2016-08-05
AATCTCCCGGAGGAAACTCGATATCCTCCCATTCTGGTGAGGTTTCCAGTGATGCTAACTGTTCCGTAACTGTCATAATGTTTACCTCCATTTTTTACAACTGTTCGGGGTCAATTCCTAACTCTCGTAGTTTAGCCGCTAGTTGGTCTTTTTGTTGTCGTTCAATTTCTAATTGATTTTGAGTAGTGATTAACTCATTTTGATATTTAGTAGCTGATTCTTCGGGAGTAGGCACTAAAACACCATCAGGACTAAAAAAGCGGAGTTGACGATTTTCTATTCCTAAGAATAGTTGCAGTTGTTCACTCCATAAATGTCCCTGATTATTGGGTGTTATCGGTTGATAAGTTCCCTGAATTAAAGCAAATCCTTGAAATTCTAAACTCTCTGGGTCAAACCAGAAATATTCGGGAGTGCGGAAAATATCTTGATAGATTTTCTTTTTCTCAGTCCGGTCAGTCTTAGCTGTGGAACTTGATAATAATTCCACAATGATATGAGGATATTTTCCCCCTTCTTCCCACACCACCCAACTTTTCCGCGATCGCCTTTCCGTGTCTAACACCACAAAGAAATCTGGTCCGCGAAAATCTGATGATTTTTTCTGATGAGGACTATAGTAAATCGTCAAGTTTCCCGCATCAAAATAATCGGTTCGGTCTCGCCATAACCAGTCTAGACATTTAATCAGTAACAAGATTTGTTGTAGATGTAAATAACTTTCCAATGGCAACTCCTGACTTTCTAAATCTCCCGGAGGAAACTCGATATCTTGGTCTAGGGTGATTTGAGTCGGTTCTAATTCCTGAGCTATAGCCATAGCTGTCTCCAGTCATGTATTGATAGTATAGTCTATTTTTGCTAATTATAGCATGGATATGGGAGGGTTAGGGGTGACGAAACATGATGATTAATAGCTGAGTATTTATTCTGGATGTAATCGGTTGTTAGTATTCAATGAAAGTTGATTAATTAGATTGATAAATATATGGAGAGCGATCGCCATAGTAGATTTATCAAATATTCATGACATAGTTAGGTAAATTTGATACATAAGTTTACATACTGGATGGAGAGCGTGGCGAAATGTTAAATATCTGTATAATCGGCAATCTGTATAGTTTTGAGGAATTTATAATATAAATATTAAGAAGTAGGATTTGTTGAGGAAATAATTTTACAATATCAGCATTAGATGTTTCTTATGGTAGGAAGAGGCGATTATGCCTTATGTATGCGAGCTAGGCACCGGTCAAAAAATTTATCTTGATAACCAAGGGTCGCAAACTTTTGTGACGATCGCCAGTGGATCACCCGGACAGCAACAGCAAGCCAGCAATGGATTCCAGACTGGAACCTGGACTTCCCCCCCCTCCATGTATCGGACGGAAAATGGGGTAGTGTTGAAAATAGAAACTGCTCAGGGTGAACACTTCGTGCAACTCCAGGGAAGTAGTATGAGTGTCATGGGTCAGACACCCTCCCTCGGAAGCGCCCAGCAGATGTCAGTTCAGCAGGTTTCGAGTACCCCTGCATCTTCGATGAAGCCAATGGAACCGATGAAGCCGATGGAACCGATGAAGCCAATGGAAGGGATGAAGCCGATGGAACCGATGAAGCCGATGCAAATGGGGAGTATGCAAATGAGTATGAACCCCATGGAAATGCGGATGGGTAACATGGAGCTAAAAATGGGTTCTTCTTCCTCATCGGAATCGGAATCAGGAGGTCGTAAATTCTGTAGTAACTGCGGTGCGACAGTAAAACCGGACGATCGCTTCTGCGGAAGTTGCGGTCATCAACTCCATTAAAAGCAATAGGCAATAGGCAAGAGACCAAAGGCAAGAGAGGCAGCTTTTTTGTATGGTCTTTTGCCTGCTTAAATTGCGAACTTACCAACCATATATCCCTCTTGCCCAAATTGAGTTATGTCAGTAAAAGTTAGCCTCAACCATCAGCTTGTCTACCATTTTGAAAATCCAGTAATTCTAGGTCCTCATACATTAGGATTGCGACCTTCTCCCCACTGTCGCACCCCTATTAATAGCTATTCCCTAAAGATTGAACCTGATGATTACACGATGACCTGGCAACAGGACCCCTATGGCAATTATTTGGGGAGGCTCAACTTTTTATCAAAAACCGATCGCCTAGGGATTACAGTAGATATTATTGCAGATTTACACCCGATTAATCCGTTTAACTTCGTCATGGAAAGCTATGCCGAACGCTATCCATTCATCTACGAAGAACAACTAGGGCGGGAATTAATCCCATTTTTAGAAATAGATGAATCCAGCCCCATACTCAAAGACTGGGTAGAACAGCACCGGGTCAAGGATATATATACCCCAGAATTTATAATTACCATTAATCAGAAACTCGCTGATTATATTAAGTATACAGTCCGATTTGAACCGGGTATTCAAACCTGCGAAGAAACCCTAAAAACTCAAATAGGTTCCTGTAGAGATACAGCATGGTTAATGGTGCAGATTTTGCGGCACTATGGACTCGCCGCCCGCTTTGTCTCCGGTTACCTAATTCAACTGAAACCCGATGTTCCCCCACTAGATGGACCCCCTGGACCAGAAGCTGATAATGCAGATTTACACGCTTGGGCGGAAGTATATATTCCTGGGGCGGGTTGGATTGGTTTAGACCCCACCTCTGGTTTTTTAGCAGCAGAAGGTCATATTCCCCTCGTGTGTACCGCCGACCCCCAAGCCGCCTCCCCAGTTCAGGGAACCGCCGAACCCTGCGGGTCAAATTTAGAGTTTGCGGTGACGGTTTCTCGTTACGAAAATCAACCGCGCACCAGTCAACCCTATAGCCCTAGTCAATGGGAAACCATAGACCGCCTCGGTCAAGCAGTAGAGGATAAATTGCAAAGTTTAGGGGTAGGTTTAACCATGGGTGGGGAACCTACTTTTGTTTCTATTGATGATTTTGAGTCTCCCCAGTGGCAGGTACAAGCCTTGGGAGAGGAAAAGCGCAGGTTAGCCGGACAGCTATTACACCGCCTAGAAAGTAAGTTTTCTAAGGGTGGCGGCTTGCTACATTATGGCATGGGAAAATGGTATCCGGGGGAAATTTTGCCGAGGTGGGCTTTAGGCTGTTATTGGCGAGAAGATGGTCAACCTATTTGGCATAATCGGGCTTTCATGGCGGTAGATGGTGACGATTATGGCTATGGGATTAAACAGGCAGAAGTCGTTATTCAAGAATTAGTTAAACAGTTAGGAATCGCAAGCGATCGCATTATTCCCACCTATGAATTAGAAACCGAAGAATTAGCCGGTTATGCCTTACCAATTTTACCAGTTGTCGAGTCAGAAGAATTACGCTGGGGTAGTTGTCCGTGGAAATTACCACAGGATAAATTGATTTTATTAAAAGGTGATTCCCCCTTGGGATTTCGACTGCCTTTAAGTGCCATAAGCTGGTCAGAAGAATTGCACCCAGAGGCGCGAGTACCGCTAGATCATAAACCTGCTGTGGTTGGTTCCGAACCCATCAATTTACCAGAAAATTCCGTGCGGGTAGCCATGGCGGTAGAGGCGCGGGATGGCTGTATATATGTTTTCGTTCCTCCCATAACTTCCGCCCGGTGTTTTTTAGATTTAATTACAGCCATTGAAAAAACCGCCACTGCTGTTAATATTCCCGTATTAGTTGAAGGATACACCCCCCCTGGAAATGATGGAATTATGGGATTTCAGATTACCCCAGATCCGGGAGTAATTGAAGTCAATATTCACCCCGCCAAAAATTGGTCAGAATTAACCGCAATTACCACCACTTTATATGAGGAAGCGCGGCTATGTCGGTTGGGAACTGAAAAATATGCCCTAGATGGTCGGCGCATAAGTACCGGAGGCGGCGCACATATCACCATTGGTGGTAAGAGCGTTCAAGACAGCCCCCTATTACGTCGCCCTGACCTATTAAGAAGTTTGATTTCCTATTGGCAAAATCACCCCAGTTTATCCTACTTATTTGCGGGGTTATTTATCGGACCGACTAGCCAATCACCCCGGGTAGATGAAGCCAGACACGAAGGTTTATATGAGTTAGAAATCGCCTTTCAACAGTTAGAAAAGGGGCGAGAAGTACCCCCTGGATTAGTCGATCGCTTATTGCGAAACCTGCTAATTGATGTCACCGGAAATACTCACCGTTCAGCATTTTGTATTGATAAACTCTACCCATTAGAGAATTATCGCAACCAGTTAGGGCTATTAGAGTTTCGGGCTTTTGCGATGCCTCCCCATGCACAAATGGGGCTATTGCAAATGTTGTTAATTCGTTCCCTAGTGGCTTGGTTTTGGGAACATCCCTATACTAAACCCCTAATTCGTTGGGGAACTACCCTACACGATCGCTTTTTACTGCCCTATTTTATTGAAGAAGATTTAGGCACAGTTTTAAGAGATTTAAACGCGGCGGGTTATCCATTTAATTTAGCATGGTTTAAACCCTTTGTTGATTTTCGCTTTCCCAACTATGGAGAAATTACCCGTGATGGCGTGACATTAGAGTTAAGAAATGCCATAGAACCTTGGCACGTTTTAGGAGAAGAAACCGCCAATGGCGGTAACGCCAGATATGTTGATTCTTCCATGGAAAGGCTACAGGTCATGCTACGGGGGGCGATGGGAAATTCTCCCGGTTTAGATGGCTTTTCCCATCGTTATATTGTCACCTGTAATGGCTATGCAGTGCCCTTAAAATCTACCCTTAAACCTGGGGAATATGTAGGCGGGGTCAGGTTCCGGGCGCGACAATATGCCTCTTTATTGCATCCTTCTATTAACCCCCATACTCCCCTATTATTCGATATTGTTGATACTTGGGCTATGCGATCTATTGGGGGATGTACTTATTATATCAACCCTCCTAATGGCGTTGTTTATACAACATTTCCCATTAATGAAAGAGAGGCTGAGTCTAGGATGTTAGAAAGGTTTGCACCCATGGGTCACACTCCCGGAACTTTGGAAATTTCCACCCCCAATTTAAGCCCTGAATATCCTTTAACCTTAGATTTGCGCCGGGTGCAAACCTCTTAAAGCCGCCTAAAACTGATAAACCGCCCCAACACCTTCTAAGCCTATATTCGTGTCTGGGGCGGCAATAATTAGCCCTGTATTAAAGCCGGCGATCGCACTACCAAAGTTCAACACTCCATCACTGGGAGGAAGTTGGGGGTGTAAATAGGTTTCTAATAATTCCCCGGTGCGTAACTGGAATTTGAACGCCGCCCCAAAATCAAAAGGACCGAAACCGGGAGATCCTACCACAACATTATTGTTGCTGGTGGTAGCTATGGACTCACCAAAGCGATCGCCTGTCCGTAAGTTTTCCGGTGTGTAATTTGCCAAAATTGACCCCGTAATACCATCAATTAAAAACGCCGCCCCAGCATTTATTCCCCGCTGGTCATCACCCGGAGATCCAATGAGAATATCCCGTCCAATTCCCGACCAAGCGACAGCATGACCAAAATTATCTAGTCCTGGGTTAGGGTTACGAAAAGACTGGATTAAATCTCCCGTTACGCTATTAAATAAATAAGCCGAACCCGGACCGTTTGACTGACCAACTCCCAAGCTACCCGGTGCGCCAATTAATACCCAGTCTCCCACAGAGGCGATCGCCGCCCCAAAATAATCATCTGGTTGCGGGTTAGGATTATTAAAAATTTGCCGTAATTCTCCCGTTATACCATCAAATAAATAAGCAATTCCCCCTCGCAATTCCGATGTACTATCCCCCGGCGCACCAATTATTATATCATTACCAATAGTCGCCAAACTGTAGCCAAAATAATCGAAAGGTTCCGGGGTAGGATTGAATAATTGAGTCACGGGTAAACCCGTTATGGTGTTGTAAACATAAACCGCACCCGAAGCAAAGGCGATGCTACTATCTGTAGGCGCACCAATTACCGGGGATAAACCTAAACTAGCAATAGCAGCGCCAAACTCCGAACTTCCAGCATTAGCAGAAGGGTTCTGAAAGGCTGGTAAAATTTCTCCCGTAGTATCGTCTAAAACATAAACTAAACCTTGGGAATTATTCCATCCCGGACTACCAATTAAAATCTGATTGTTCACAGCTTCTAAAGTCGCGCCAAACCTGGCAAAAGATTCAGGTATGGGGTTATTAAAAGTTTGGATAGGGTCAGGGGGAGTCTGGTCGGAAATAATCCTTAATGTCGCCATACTAGGATTAATTAAAGTAGCATTTCCGGTGGCATCTTGTAGCGATAATTCCAAGACTTCAGGATAGGTAACAATTGGGTTATTAGCGATGGGAATTGATACAGTTTTACCCCCCAATTCTCCATCAGCAAAATTAATCACAATGGGGCTGATATCAACACCACTGGGAGGTAAAGGAGTTAATAAACTGGGAACCAAAGTTACACTAACTGCACCATCTTCACCACCGGCACGCACCACGGTAATGGGTTGGGTACTCATGCCATTATCCTGTACTTCAAATCTAGTTGATTCAAAGGATAAAACACCCGGAACAAAAAAGTCACTGCGGCTAATATCATTAGGACGGATACCTCGCAATAGGGCTATAATTTCTCCGGTGGGAGTTTCCAGAATTGTATTATTAATATTAGGGTTACTGTCATCAAGAATAATATTTAGCTGGTCTATGGGAACATCTCCCAGCAGCAAAATAGTATCTTGTCCGGGGGTAAAATCAAAAATTTGGTCGGTGTCAGCGGTGGTAAAACCATCACCAGCCTCTAACACAAAGGTATCATTTCCCGTCCCTCCTACTAGGGTATTACTTCCGGCATTTCCGAATAGTATATTATTACCCTCGTCTGCTAAAATTAAATCATTTCCCAGTCCGCCATAGATGGTATCATCCCCCTCGCCACCGCTAATAATATCATCACCGAGTCCGCCAAAAATCAGATCATTTCCCAGTCCACCACCAATTTGATCATCATCAATTCCCCCATATAAGGTATCATTTCCCGGTCCCCCAAAGATGGTATTTTCTCCAGCATCTCCAAAGATTAAATCATTACCTTCTCCCCCCCTAATAATATCAGCACCTTGTCCACCATAAATCAGATTATTTCCCCCATCTCCATCAATAACATCATTTCCCGGTCCCCCAAAGATAGTATCATTTCCCAGTCCTCCTGATAAGATATCATTCCCAGCATTTCCAAAGATTAAATCATCACCTGCATTACCTTCGATATAGTCATCTCCCTGACCGCCATATAAGGTGTCATTTCCTCCCCCTCCAAATATTTGATCATCCCCCTGGTTTCCATAAATTAGTGTTGGGTCTACTAAACTTCGGACTGTATCATTTCCAGACCCTAGAAATACTCCCAGAGGAAACACCCCTAATTGATTCTCAAAAAAGGTGATATCTACGGGGTTATCATCTCCGACAAGGCGCAGCAAGCCAGTAATTGGGTCAGTTTCAGGTCTTAATACCATAGTTAATTAGGCGATCGCATTTCATCACTAACAGGGAACAGGGTATCATTTTTTCTCCCCATCCACAACTGATCAATAGTCACAAACTCATATCTTTGTTTTAATAATTCAGGAATTACCTTAGCGCTAGTTTCTGCTACCTTACAGCCACCAAAATAGCCATCATGAAGGACAATGATAGACCCATTTTTAGTCTGTCGCAAAATGCGATCGCTCACCACCTCGACCCCCGGCTCTACCCAATCTTCAGGAACCACAGACCACATCACGGTTCGATAGTTCCAATTATTCAGAAGTTGTAAAGTTTTCCCAGTAAAAAAACCATTGGGGGGACGCACATATATAACTTGATTTTCTGGCAATCCACAAATCTGACAAATTGCCGATTGAGTTCGGTCTAAACTTAACTTTAATTCCTGTTTATTTAACCGGGTAAAAGACTTATGCTGATAACCATGAATCCCCAGACCATGCCCGCGTTTATAGACTTCTTGAGCAATATTAGGATATTTTTCGACTAATATTCCCAACCAAAAAAAACTAGCTTTAATCTGATAGTAGTCTAAAACTTCCAATAATTCTAAAGTATATTGAGGATGGGGGCCGTCATCTATAGTTAGGGCGATTTGTCGTTGAGATAAATTCCCACTCCATAAACAATTAGGAAAACCGAATTTTAACAGATGGTATAAAAACGGATACAAAAAAGCTAATTGTGGTTTAATTTTAGATGCCATGTTACAAATTTACTTACTCGTAATCTACAAACAGTTATTGAGTTGATGAACTCAGGCAGAACTCTCACCCTCAGCCAGACCAGTAGCCCACACGGACTCTATAGCTTATTGTAATAGTTGATCGGCACCATTAACATAGGATTTGCGAAAAACAAGAGTTTGATCTATAATCATACTTAGCCTAACTATAGCAAAGTAATTATCAATGTATTAGGGTGGGTATTTATCGGGTATAATTATCAATAAAACTTTGAGAAACAAGATATGATCGAAGTTATTGTAATTGGTGGTGGGGCGGCTGGTTTTTTTGGGGCGATCGCCTGTAAAGAAACCTACCCTAAAACCCATGTCACCTTATTAGAAGCTGGAAAAACTCCCCTAGCCAAAGTTCGCATTTCTGGCGGCGGACGCTGTAACGTTACCCACGCCTGTTTTGACCCCGTGGAGTTTATTCGCAACTATCCCAGGGGTAACAAAGCCTTGCGCGGACCTTTTACTAGGTTTCAAGCGAAACATACTGTAGACTGGTTTAACCACCGAGGAGTTAAGTTAAAAACCGAAGCTGATGGTCGAATGTTCCCCATAACTGATGATTCCGAAACTATTGTTAATTGCTTATTAAATAGCGCCAAAAATGCCGGAATCACAGTCAGAACCGGGGCGGCGGTTGTGGGGATTACTAAACTTGATCGAGGCTTTCAAGTATGTTTAAAATCCCAGGAAGTTTACCAATGCGATCGCCTATTAATAGCCACAGGAAGCAGTCCCGCTGGCTATAATTTTGCCCAAAAATTAGGACATACTATCATCCCCCCAGTGCCCTCCCTATTCACCTTTAATATAGCCGACAAACCCTTGCAGGAATTAGCCGGAATATCCGTAGATTCAGTTAACCTCCAACTAACCGGAACCCCATTAACCCAAACCGGACCCCTGTTAATTACTCACTGGGGAATTAGTGGACCCGCCGTCTTAAAATTATCAGCTTGGGGGGCAAGATTTTTGCAGGAATGTCGTTATAAAACCCCCTTAATAATTGATTGGCTACCAGAATTAAATATAGACCAATTGCGAGAAATTATCCTGCAGACTAAATCAGAATTTGGCAAGCGATCGCCATCTTCCCACTGTCCAATTAATTTACCCCGTCGCCTCTGGCAATATCTAATTATCCGAGTAGGAATCAACCCCCAACAACCTTGGGCGGAACTATCTAAAAAACACTTAAATCAACTCATCGAAGAATTAAAACGCAGTCGCCATCAAATCACTGGTAAAGGAGTCTTTAAAGAAGAATTCGTCACCTGTGGCGGAGTCAACCTCAAAGAAATAGACTTTAAGACCATGGCAAGTCGGCGGTGTCCGGGGCTATATTTTGCCGGAGAAATTCTTGATATTGACGGCGTGACAGGAGGCTTCAATTTTCAAAACGCCTGGACAACCGGATGGTTAGCCGGACAGGGGATGGGCGGTTTTCCGAACCCCAATTAATTATGATCAGATCGGGAATTGTTCAATCAGAAATTGAAGTAATCACTGTCAACCAAAACCATCGCCCATTAGAGGAGAGGACACCATGAAAAAATTATATCGCAGCCGTGAACATTGCCAAATCGCCGGAGTAGCCGGAGGAGTCGCCCAATACTTCAATGTTGACCCCTTGCTAGTGAGACTCACCTTTATTATTCTAGGCCTATCCGCCGCCCCCGGCATTATCATCTATGGCATACTGTGGCTGTTAGTACCCAAGGAACCAACCCGTATTGAGGAATTTGAGGATAGCAAAACCTCCAAATTGTAACCCCTAAATGCTAGAATCGAGGATTGGACACCCTTTTCACAGCAGGCAGTTTCATGAGTGTGGCAGACGATAAAACCGTTGTTCGGCAGTATTTTAATTCAACAGGCTTCGATCGCTGGCAAAGAATTTACGGTAACGGCGAAGTCAACCGGGTACAGCGGGATATCCGCGACGGACACCAGCAAACCGTCGATCGCGTCTTAGAATGGCTGCAAGCTGATGGAAACCTAGGCGGCTTAATGGTATGTGATGCAGGCTGTGGAGTCGGAAGCCTCAGCATACCCTTGGGAGACGCAGGGGCGATCGTTTCCGCCAGCGACATTTCCGAAAAAATGGTCGCCGAAGCCAACCAACGCGCCAGAAACCAACTAATCACCCGCGCCAGCAATATCAACTTTATGGCGCAAGACCTAGAAAAATTAACAGGTCGCTATCACACCGTAATTTGCTTAGATGTGTTAATTCACTATCCCCAAAACCAAGCAGCAGAGATGATCTCTCATCTATGTTCCCTCGCCGAAACCCGGATCATTCTGAGTTTCGCCCCCAAAACTCTAGCCCTAAGTATACTTAAAAAAATTGGCGAATTTTTCCCCGGACCCAGCAAAACCACCCGCGCCTACCAACACCGGGAGGCAGATATCGTCAAAATTCTCTCAGATAACGGCTTTACCGTTAGCCGAGAATCGATGATTTCTACCAGCTTTTATTTCTCACGGTTGTTAGAAGCCATACGCTGTTGATATTATTAATTTAGCCTCAATAAGGAAGTCAGGGGGATGAAACCATGCAGATATTTAAGCTGATAGTCGCCAGTTTCTTGATTCCCCTGGGGTTAATATTCTGGTTATCCGCTGCTACCGAATTAATTAGCCCCACCAACATATCAGATAATCCCTGGGGGAAAGTAGCGGGGGGGTTGATTTTGGGCAGCATTCCCCTGTTTATGGGGGGATGGTTTATGTGGGAATGGTATCGCGAAAGACGCAGGGAACTCTACCGCCGCCAAAGATATAAGCGATCGGTATTTCTGCACCTAATTCGAGATAACAGAGGCTTAGTCACGGTTTCTAGCCTAGCCAAAGCCGCCAATATATCCCCCCAGGAAGCTAAAGCATTTTTAGATCGGGCGGTCTCCAAATATCACGGCAATTCCCAACAATTAATTGATGGTGAACATTATTATTTGTTTGATATTGATTAATCACTGCCAAATCTTCCCATTTAAACAAACCGTAGAGACAAGTTAAACCTTGTCTCTTGTCAGTTCATTATGGCTATTTACGGGCTAGTTTTTCACCTCAGAAAACTCTAACACCCGTCCATCCAAATCCTTCACCAAAAAATTTAGAGGTCTTTCGCTGCGGATTTTAAACTTGAGGGCTTGGGTTTGTACCCGCATCAAAACTTGGTCTAAACAATCGCGATCAAAACAAACATGACGATGGCGATTTTTCGGACCATAACTAGCACCACTGATAATATGAAGTTGTGTATTTTTCATCAACTGATACCACAAGCCATCAGAAGCCCCTAAATCTTGGTTATTAGCAGTCGATATGTTAGTGGAAAGGTACAAAGGATCGATGCCTGTCGCCCCCAAAGTTTGCTCATAATTATAGTAGTAATGTAGGGGAACATCAGCCACAGGCAAATTTAGCAACCCCTCATAAAACTGTCTGGCCATATTTAGGTCAGTGACCATAATGGTATGAACCTTGGGGGCGCTAGTCAGGAACATCCACATAGCGACAGCATAAGCGGCCAGTAGCATCACCATTACCCCCTGAGTTGAGAAAATGCTGTCGAGGCCTAATTCCGGTAAAAAAGCACCTAGGGGCAGTGGATGCGGTAGGAAATTTTCTATAATGCTAGTGGCTAAAACCATGAACGATAATAGAACATAAAGAACTGAACTGGATAGCTGTAGCTATTAAAGGTTGCGGATGCAACATAACTGATAACGCTTTCAGACCTATTCCAGATTTAGTGATTATCTTAACAAAAATTTTCGCAGGCGATGAAACCCACTGTCACCCAAAACGATCGCATAAATGATCTGATCGATGTATTTGTCTACGGGAGTCTCAAACCCGGCGAGTTCAATTACAACCGTTTCTGTCTCGGACGCACCATAGAGGAATTACCAGCGTGCGCCCTAGGGGAATTATATTCCCTCTCCCTAGGCTACCCCGCCATGACCACCGGGACGCGCTGGGTATCTGGAGTTATCCTATCCTTCACAGACCCCAGCCTTCTGGCCGACCTCGATCGCCTCGAAGACTACCAAAGCGATCGCCCACCGGAGCAAAACCAATATCAACGCCGCCGCATTCTCACCTACACCCCAGACCAAAAACCCCTCCGTGAGACCTGGGCTTATTTCATGTATCCCCAAGTAGTTAGCTCCTTCCAGGGAGTCTTGATTCCCAGTGGCGACTGGAAACCCAGCTATAATTAACCTAGGGGTGAGCTATCGGACCCTTGGGAATCACAATCAGCGGTTGATCTATGGTCAAACTAACCGCCTCTGGATTAACAATAGGTAGCAAAGGCTCATTGAGGGCAATTTGTAGTGGCTCCGACTCAACTCGGTTCAACTGAGCAAAGAGAGTACCACCCCCACCAGTCGGAGCCCAACTCGCTAAAACCGCCAAAAACAGAGCCGCGATCGCACCCCCACCACTGACCACCATCAAATTATTCCGGCGTTCAACCTGGTTGAACACAGCACCCGCCAACTGTTGAGCCGATTCATTATTTTTCGGCTCCGGAATGGAGTGCAAACGCGATCGCAGTTGCATCATTTGCAGATAAGCCGCCTTATATTGGCGATCAATATCCAACCGTTGCTGAACCTGGCGGCGTTCCGCCGGTGTCGCCTCACCATCAACATAGGCTGACAGTAGCTCATACATTTGGTCATCCCAAGTCCCTTCTCCCTCGGACTCAGGATGCCAATTCGGGTTCAAATTACCTAAGCGATCGTCATGGTTAGACTTCATTGGGACACCCCCTAAAACGCAAGCAAAAATCGAAACCAACGGTCTAACCTTTTTGAATTAAATCGGGGAGAAAATGTAGAGCCACAAAAATCAACAGACCGCCGGTTTCTGACCATTAACTTCCTATTATATTCCCTCCAAACGGAATTAGTCATGATCTCAACTAATCATTTAGATAAGGTTGTAGTTGAGATTGTAACCGCTGACGAGCCCTAGCAATACGAGACTTAACAGTTCCTAAAGAAACTCCCGTAATTTCCGCAATTTCCTCATAAGCTAGGCCTTGAATTTCCCGCAGCACAATAGTAGTGCGGAACACCTCCGGCAAATCAGCGATCGCCTCTTGTAGGTGATCATAAAACTCTCTAGTCGCTAAATCCTCATCTGGACCCGGACGATCCGCCGGCAATTCCCATTCCATCTCGCCATCATCAACAGTGCGAGGAGCATCCAGAGACAAAGCCGGTCTCACCCGTTTCCGTTTCCGCAGTTCATCATAAAATAAATTAGTCGCAATCCGGCTTAACCACCCTTGGAACTTAGCCGGTTCCTGTAGTCGCTTAATATTGCGGTAAACTCGAATCCATATTTCTTGTGCTAAATCCGCCCTATCTTGCCAATCAGGCGCTAGGTGAAACAGAATCTTATCCACATGGGACTGATATCGGCGTAATAGTTCCGTAAAGGCAAGACGGTCTGGCTGCAACCCTTCCTGACATCGTAGAACTAGATCATAGTTCGACAGCTTTTCAGGGGATAATTGCACTTCGGGAGTCGTTGCCGACCCGGAAGACCAGGATAGGGGTACAAATTGACTCATCATAGTTTCAAATTTGCGTATTGGGGCAGGCTGTTGGTCTTTGACGCGGCATGAACCGATTAAGTTCCTAATGTTCATCTGGTTAGCAGGTAGCTTCACATAAGCCAATACTAACCCAACTACTAGATCCGTCAACCCAATGTTCCTTTTTCCAAATCGGGGCGTTATGCTTTAGGGTATCAATGGCATACTGGCAAGCCTCAAAAGCCTCTCGGCGGTGAGGACAACCTACCGCCACCAATACACTAAGATCCCCAATTTGTAGATGTCCGATCCGGTGCTGTATGACCACCCGCGTTACATCAGGCCATTGAGTTTTAATCTGTTCGGCAATTTCCTGGAACACCCGCAGCGCCATGGGCTGATAGGCTTGATATTCCAAGGACTTAACCGGTTTGCCGTCCGTTTGATTGCGAACCATGCCACTCATTACCACGATCGCACCATTGGCCGGATCGTCCACCAGATTATAAACATCTTCCAAGGACAACGGCGCTAGGGAAATCGCAAAATCTGACTGAGTTGGTAAAGAATACAGGTTCATTGTTTAATTATTTCCATCTTCGGCAATATTCATCAGGATATTTAATAAGGTAAAGGGGATTCATACATCGGCATTTCATCCCTTTCTGACATTTCTCTAGCCCTTTGTTCCTGGCTGGCGATATCTTCATCACTCATGTACTCATCCGCCATTTCCAACAGTTCTGGCACTGTTACAAACTCATAACCCTGCCTTTTCAACTCCGCAATAATTCTCGGAAGAGCCGCTACTGTAGGCGCACGGTTCCCACCTCCATCGTGCATCAGCACAATACCACCCGATTTCGCTTGAGTTAAAACATTACGAGCGATCGCATCCCTACCCGATCGCCAATCTGCTGAGTCCACAGACCACATAATATTAGCGTGATTTTGGCTATGAACATACTGAACCAAACCATTAGTCATTACCCCCCCTGGCGGTCGAAATAGAGCCGTTTTAGTCCCCGTCACCTCCTCAATTAAATCCCCCGTACTATTAATCTCCTTCGCCGCTTCCGCCTGACTTACCTTATGATAACGGTGGTTCCAGGTATGATTAGCTAACGCATGACCTTCATCTGCTACTTTTTTCGCAATCTCCTTGTTATTATTCAAAGCCGCCCCAATCAAGAAAAACGTCGCCTTAATATTATTTCTTCTGAGAATATCTAAAACCTGTTCCGTCGTTCGCGGCCAAGGACCATCATCAAAAGTCAGAGCAATCACTTTCCGGTCTGGTGGCAAATTCACCTCTTTTATAGTAGTTCCTTGAAATCGTTGAGGAACCGAAAAATTAAAGCGTTCATCTTGTAACTCCCTCAAGGCTTGTTGTGTTGATTGTAACCTTTGAGTTATAGCCAGTTTTATCGATGGAATTCCTACATTTGGGGAAGGTTGTTCTGTGGGATTATTAGAGGTTTCTACCTCCCTTTGTGTCTGTCTCTGAGCCACTACTTGTTGGCTTATTGGAGGCTGATATGTAACTTTCGCTTGGCGGTCTATATGTAAAGTCCAAGGTAAAGCTACACCCATAACAAAACTACTTAATGCTGCCAATATTGCTAGAGTTAAAACTCTTTGTTGGCGGCGATATACTCTGTAGTAAGGCTGAACCACGTCATATCTCCTTCACACCAATTAAATTTTATGTTGATTTTTACTAGCTAGTTATTATTGGGGCAATTGATATACAATTACCCTAGATGAGGACAGCTTACCCTACCTAATCCCAGCTAATTCACCGGAATTTAGATAAGTTCAAGAACTGAGACAGTATCTCTATCCTAGCTTTCCTTTAAACCCCTAACCTAGGGTCAAGAGCATCATGATTTTTCAGATGTTCTTTATATAATCTAACAATTTCATTAGTAACTTGCTCAATACTGAGTCCATCGGTACTAAGTTCGATCGCATCAACCGCCTTTCGCAGTGGAGCAATAGTTCGGTTACTATCTAATTCATCCCGTCGGATGATATCCCGTTTAATCTCTTCTAAACTGGTATTTAAATCACCCTTCTGTTGTAATTCCAGATAGCGACGCTTGGCTCGTTCTTCCACAGAAGCAGTCAGAAAAATTTTCAACTCAGCATCGGGGAAAACATGAGTGCCAATATCGCGTCCTTCCGCCACCAAACCGCCCCGACGACCTAACTGCTGTTGTTGTTTAACAAGACCACGACGGACTGCTACCTGAGCCGCGATCGCCGATACATTGCGGGTAACTTCCTGGGTACGGATCGCCTCAGTCACATCAGACCCATCTATCAAAACCCTAATTTGATCTTGATCAGGAATCAACTCAATCCGTGAACCACTAACCAACTCAGCGATCGCCGGTTCATCATCCACAGATATTTGAGACTCAAGCACCTTCCAGGTAATAGCGCGATACATTGCTCCCGTATCAAGGTACATCAAATTTAACAGTTGTGCAATATGACGGGTAACAGTAGACTTCCCCGCTCCGGCCGGGCCATCTATCGCCACAATAGGCTGGCGAGTATTGAGCATGATATTATCAATTAAACGAGTATTTCCCACCGATGCGGCGATCGCCAAAAGTCCTATTTCCTCAACAGTTTCCAATTGAACTAAAGTATCCGGCGCAACCAGTTCCAAATATTCTAGCTTCACCGCCGGCACTCTCGCCAGAATTTCTTGCGCCGCCTGTAACAGACCTAATCGCGATCGCACTCCCTCACCGTAGCGCCGTCTCGCCGCCTGTAAAGCCTTATATAAAACTGTAGCTTGCTGTTTCTGTTCCCGTGTCAAATACTGATTACGGGAACTATAAGCCAGTCCCGAAGCCTCTCGAATAATCGGACAGGCCACCATCTCAATCGGCCAATTCAAATCCGCCACCATGCGCCTAATGACCGCCACTTGTTGAGCATCTTTCTGGCCAAAATAGGCGCGGTTCGGCTGAATCAAATTAAACAATTTAGCCACAATAGTTGTCACCCCCTGAAAATGTCCAGGACGGGATGCGCCACACAAACGGGACGTGAGCGAGTCAGGGACAATCACACAAGTTTGTTGAGATAAGCCAGTTTCTGTGTTTCCCGTCTCCTCAGAGCCATAAATCTCCTCAACCGACGGAGCAAATACCACATCAGCCCCATTTTCCCGACACAGTGCTAAATCCGCCTCCAAATTACGGGGGTACTTTTGGAAATCTTCCCTAGGTCCAAATTGTAGGGGGTTAACAAAGATGCTAACCACCACCACATCAGATCCATTACGAGCCTGACGAATTAAGCTCAAATGTCCTGAATGTAAACCCCCCATAGTGGGGACTAAACCTATTTGCCGATTATGGCAGGCTTGGGAATAAGATCGCCAAGCCGCAACAGTTGTAAACAGGCGCATAAAAGTAGTTTTGGGCGCAATAATTGCACCCTAGTATCAATCATTCCCTTCATTGTATAGGGAACAGCACCATCGACCTTAATTAGCTGGCGTGATCACCTCCACTGTTACCGGAGCCACCCCACTGCTAATCATACCGATCGCCTGTGCAGCTCCAGCAGACAAGTCAATAATCCGACCTCCGATAAATGGGCCTCGGTCATTAATTCTCACCACCACAGAACGACCGTTATGCTGATTGGTAACACGGACTTCTGTACCAAAAGGTAAATAACGGTGAGCCGCCGTCATAGCATCTTGGTTGTAGCGTTCACCATTAGCCGTGCGGTTCCCATGAAAACCAGGACCATACCAAGAAGCCCAACCCTGGAGACGATTAGCCACCGAACGTACAGCTACTGTAGTCACTTCTGGCTCTGGTCTTCCTTCAATCTCGCTGAGGGGTGGCGCATTACCCACCTGTCTCCGCAGGCGGTTAGTAGCTTGTAGTGCATCTGTCGCCAGATCGCGGGTATTGTCAGGGAGGATAGTATTGCCATCAATGGCTACTAATTTTTCCTCACCTACTTGGATCACATAATTTTTTTCCTGATCATTCCATCGGACTCTGATGGTATCTGCATCAATATTGTCTCGACTGATCTGATTAATTTTGACCGCGACATTATTGGCTCTAGCGACTGGATCGCTGGCTTGTGTGAGGTAAGCCACTATTAAATTACCAGTTGAACTCTCAGCTACATTGACAGATTGATAGTTGATGGGGCGGGCTGTCGTTTCTGAGGGGTTTTGAACAAAGGTGAGGACGGGGATATTACGAACGAAGAGGGTTGCAGCTTGTTTTTCGTCTAATTCATGGCTTTCAATTTGGGTGATATTCCCCTGTGACCGGGCTAATTGCTCAACATGGCTTCTCCCATCACTTTCTGGACATAAAAGGCGATCGCATTCACTTTCAGCATAAGCTGGCGCGCAAACTGATAGAACCAGTAAAGAAACTAGACCACTCCAAAGTTTTGCGTTCATAAATCTTCTATATGAAACAACCACGTTTGAACTGAAATTGACTTAGACCCTACATGGCAGGCTATTACACCCCCATAGTCATCGCTACTCAATTTCCTGTTCGCTTGGGTTGAAGGAACTGCAACACACTAGCACGAACTTTTCTATTTGGGGATCTAGTCTGGGGGCATAGTTTGCCGTCGGACTGACAAACTGGACAGTTTGGTTCCGGCCCAAATTCCCGGTCATCAAGACTTGGGGTAATTTCTACTTACCCAATAGTCAGTGGTTGCAAAAAGTATTAAAGTTTCTTATAAGCCTTATCAGAGAGTTACGGGGCCAAGCCTGAACACACAAAACAAAAATCAATTATGGATTATCGAGAAGCTGGTGTTGACGTGGTAGCGGGTCGGGATTTTGTTAACCGTATCCGCGATCTGCTACAAGGAACTTATCGCCCAGAAGTCTTGGGTGGTTTAGGGGGTTTTGGCGGGTGCTTTGAGTTACCCACAGGCTACCGTCAACCCGTCCTGGTATCTGGTACTGATGGTGTCGGTACGAAGCTAAAGATCGCTCATGCTGTTGACCGCCACGATACTATCGGTATTGATTTGGTGGCTATGTGTGTTAATGATGTCTTGACCTGTGGTGCAGCCCCTCTGTTTTTTCTCGATTATCTGGCTACCGGAAAACTAGAACCAGAACAATTAACCCAGGTGGTCACCGGAATAGCTACCGGTTGTCAACAAGCTGGATGTGCTTTATTGGGGGGAGAAACCGCTGAAATGCCGGGTTTCTATCAACCCGGTGAGTATGACGTGGCTGGCTTTTGTGTCGGTATTGTCGAAAAGCAACAGTTACTTGATGGTAGTCAGGTTAAGATCGCAGATGTGGCGATCGCTTTAGCCAGTAGTGGTCTCCACAGTAATGGCTTTAGTCTCGTCCGTAAGATTATCGCCGATCGCCACATTGATTGGAACCACCGCCCTACTCAATTTGATGGTCAAACTGTTGGCCAGGTCTGTTTGACTCCCACCCGCATTTATGTCAAACCTATTCTTAATGCTATTGCTCAGGGTTTACCTATTCATGGTATGGCTCATATTACTGGCGGAGGACTACCGGAAAATTTGCCCCGATCTCTTCCTGAAAATGCTGCTATTCGCATCACTCCCCACAGTTGGCCGGTTCCCCCCATTTTTACCTGGTTAGCTGACTTGGGAGATGTTCCCCAAAGTGCTATGTGGGAAACTTTTAATATGGGTATTGGCTTTGTCGTTTTTGTACCACCCGATCACGCCTCAGAGGCGATCGCATTCTTTCAATCCCAGGATATCCCTAGTTATACAATCGGGGAGGTCGTCCCTGGAAATCGACAACTAATTGGTTTGGACTAGCAACAGCATAAGTTTTCGCTAAAAAAAAGCCCGTTTGAGATACAATAGTATTTCAGGCTCAAATACCAAAGCGACCTTAGCAAAGCAATGTCCATTCAATGGCAGACCGCTAAAACTTACCAAGATATTCTCTATTGTAAGGCGGACGGAATCGCCAAAATTACCATTAACCGCCCTGATAAGCGTAATGCCTTTCGCCCGAAAACCGTATTTGAACTGTATGATGCTTTTACAGATGCCAGAGAAGATCAGGCGATCGGTGTAGTTCTGTTTACCGGGGCTGGTCCCCATACAGATGGCAAATATGCCTTTTGTTCCGGCGGCGATCAGAGTGTGCGCGGTGAAGCTGGTTATATTGATGATATCGGTGTCCCCCGTCTCAACGTTCTCGATCTTCAACGCCTAATTAGATCAATGCCTAAAGTTGTGATCGCCCTGGTAGCAGGTTATGCGATCGGCGGTGGTCATGTTCTCCATCTCATTTGTGATTTAACTATAGCCGCTGATAACGCCATTTTTGGTCAAACTGGGCCAAAAGTTGGCAGTTTTGACGGCGGCTTTGGAGCCAGTTATATGGCTCGTGTTGTCGGTCAGAAAAAGGCACGGGAAATTTGGTTCCTCTGTCGGCAGTATAATTCCCAACAAGCCTTAGATATGGGTTTAGTTAACTGTGTCGTTCCCGTTGATCAGCTTGAGACTGAAGGGATAACATGGGCGTTGGAGATTCTGGAAAAAAGCCCGATCGCTATTCGCTGTTTGAAATCCGCTTTCAATGCTGACTGTGATGGTCAGGCGGGGTTACAGGAGTTGGCAGGGAATGCCACTTTGTTGTATTATATGACCGAGGAAGGGGCAGAGGGAAAACAGGCTTTTTTGGAAAAACGAAAACCAGATTTTCGTCAGTATCCCTGGCTTCCTTGACCGCCTTCGCGCTAAACAGCGATCGCTTCTCAGGGTTGAACCCTTGAAGCTTCTAATTCTGGGTGAGTTGCAGTTATATTTGGGAAGTCTCCCACCATTGCTTCTCGTAGGGTCGGGAGAGTTTGATTCAGATGAATTACTGTATCCACCGTTTCCCAAGAAGGTGCAAAGACGGGAAGTGCTAGGGGACACGCTTTCCAACTGCCCTGGACCGGAACGTGGAGTTGATGGCATAGCCCGCCACGTCTCCCCTCAGGAGTGTAGTGTTGACAACAACGACAAGCAGACGTTAACAGGTTTGAAGCTCCCATAGCAGGCTTCCTCGCTAAAGAATGATCCAATACCTATATTCTCGTATATCCTTGATCCCTGCCTAGAATCCGTCATCCCTTATCCAGTATGCCTTAGAATCCGTTTTTATCGTTCAGGAAATTTTATAATTGTTTTATATTCTCTTTATATATAGATACAAACTTAGCTAGTTTGTTAAAGAAATGTAAAGCATCGGGGATCAAGTCTAAAGTAATCAAAACTAATTGGGGATCAACGCTAATTGATTGAGTCCCCTATTTGTCTTGGCATTTATCAGGTGTCAGGAGTTCGGCAAAGCAAATGTGGCAAACAGACCAGCGTTCTAGTTCACCGGGAGGGGTGGGGGAGTGACATTGAGGACATAGGGGCCAATGTTGCGATCGCCTTTGGATTTTACTAGCCCAAATTTCCCAAGCAGCGATCGGCGTTTTCGGTGCAGCCACATCCTCAGATATAACCTGATCAATAGTCCCAAATTCTCCCTTAACAGGGATAGTGCTGGGATGTTGGTTAATATCTGTCGTTTCCGTCAAAGCACCCGCCGCCAAAAGAGAAGACCCATGAGACCACTGAGCCGTGGAAAACTTGATATCATGCAAAGGATCACACAGCCACTGATTTAGGTGTCGGACAATTTGCTTACGCTGGAAAGTCAGCTCCTGAGTCCAAGCAGCGCTAGAAGTAGCCACCTGCAAAATATTTCGGTAAATCGTTATGGGTCGAGTATGAGCCTGTGCTGATTTTCCGACCACATCAGGCCAATGGCTAACCACTAGCTGAAACTGCTGTTGTTCCGGCGTTAAAATCCGGTCAGCAAAGGTACTTATAATCTGATCAATGGATTCAAAGTTCAATTAAAATCAACCCCATTTTCCAGGAATTTTGTTATGAGCCAATCTTCTCAAATTCAAGCTACCTCCTCCCCCCCCCAACTACAACCAGTCCTCCAATCGGTTTTGGAAAGCCTAGACGTAAAACTAGAGCAGGAACTAACCCGCTATCGCCGATATAGACGGCAATCTCAATCCGATAATCAACAGCCTAGGGAGTCATCCAATAGCCAATCGCCATCATTTCCAGGGGCGATCGCTCCTAACGCAATAACTCCAGAATTACCCCCTACCCAAACAGAACCACAGCGCCCCCCCACCGGGTGGGAATCAGTCCTATTACCAGAGCCGGCTCCCATTGTTCCCCACAACCAAAACCAGACAACAGCCAACGGTAATGGTTCTGCCGCCGAAACCTCAAGCGCCACCTCACCCCTAGGCTACCTAGAATCCACCGAAAAACTGATTAGCAGCATCGAAAAACGTGCCGAATATAGAAAACAGCGACAAAGTAAAAGTTGGACTAAGAGATTATTTACCCCCTTGGGGATGGTCTCTATGCTGCTGCTGTTTATTTCTAGTGCCATTTTAGGCTATGTCGTCACAGGTGGTGCCGGCTTGCAAATACTAGGCTTCAATCGCCTATTTAGGGATTCACAGACTCCTACTTCTGAGCCAATAGATACCAACACAGTAGAACCCACATCTCCTAACCTGGCTACCCAGGAATTTGTTGAGCTAGATCTTAATACCCTCAGTACCATCAATCCTAATCCCAACCTCCCTACCACTGCACCCCAAGGAACTCCAATAGATGGCGGCGCAACAGTTCCTCCCGCTCCATCTCCCTCCGTAGTCATTCCTACTGGTCCCGGACTTAATAACTTATCCCAGGAACTTTTACCTCAACCTGTCGCACCCGCACCCGCACCCGCACCCGCACCCGCACCCGCACCCGCACCCGCAGGCGGAACCACTCCCCAAGCTAATGCTTCCACCCCAGCTAATACCCCTACCCCTACCCAAGTTAATGCCAATCCTGTGAGGGCTGAAGATGGATTTTATTATGTGGTAACAGATTACGAAAATGAGGCCAGGCTGGAAACAGTTCGCCAAGTGGTTCCTGATGCATACATCCGCAGATTTAAAACAGGTGTCAAAATTCAAATGGGGGCTTTAGGTGATGCCGAATCTGCTAAACTTCTCGCTGAAGAATTGCGAGCCGAAGGAATTGCCGTTCAATTTGATACCCCATCACCAGGAGAGTAAGGATTTAATCATGGTTTACATGGTCACCCCTCTTCAAAACTCAGAGGTATTAATACTAATACCAGTCTAACCCAGTGAATTGCTGCTGATTTTCCGCTAACGAGAGACTATAATCAGGAGAGGTTAACCTGCTAGGTATTCCGGCGATCGCTCCCTAGTATCAGGCGGCGAGCCTGTCCGTTGAAAATCTCTGAATACTTGTCAAATGTTCACCTTTTCAAGCCATAATAAATGCACATCCTGAATCAAGTTTGGCAGATGGTGGGCTCCCATGTTAGTCGCCTATTTAACCAAACTAAAGATCCTGAAACACTGCTGAATGAAGCTATAGACCAAATGCAGTCAGATCTAGTTCAACTACGACAGATCATAGCTGATACCCGTAGCACCCAAAAACAAATAGAACAGGATTATATTGATGCTGAAAAAAGTGCCCAGGAGTGGTACAAAAGGGCTCAGTTGGGTCTGCAAAAGGGTTCTGAATCGGTAGCACGGGAGGCTCTAATTCGTAGGAAATCTTACTTACATACAGCTAGTCAGATGCAAGAACAGTTGCAGATACAGCAACAAATTTTGGCACAACTTAAATCTAATTTACGAGAACTCTCGGAGCGTGCAGCTAATGCTAAAACTCAGCGGGATCTGTATCGGTCTAGATCCTATTCTCTGGAGGCTTACCAACGTTTGAATGAAATGGAGGAAAGCCTTGATTATACTAGGATTATAGACCGCCTTGAGGAGCGAGCTATTGAATTAGAAGTGCGATCGCCAGAATTAATCAGCTTGGGGGATGAATACAACAATGATAACTATTCTGATGCCGAAATTGAAGCTGAGTTAAATGCCATCAAAGCTCAAATCCGATGGCGATCGCATTGACCATCAAATCCTATCAATATTTCACGGGTTCGGTTTAGACATCTGGGGAGGCTCTACTAATCAATCATGCGCTTATTTATTATACCCCCTATACCCAAGTTATCCTTACGTCTGGTCTTAATTGTTCCATTTTTACTACAAATTACTATAGCTTTCGGATTAACAGGATGGTTGTCTTATCGGAATAGAACTCGCGCCATAAATGACCTGGCTACCCAGTTACAAGTTGAGGTTAGTAACCGGATTAAACAGGAAATGAATACCTATCTGGAAACTCCTCACCTGATTAATCAAATTAATGTTGATGCTATCAATCAAGGGTTAATTTCCATAGATAACATTCCCGCACTAGAACGCTATCTATGGACACAATTACAGCAGTTCCCCACCGCCAGCTATATTGGTATGGGTATGGAAAACGGGGATTATATTGGCGCGGGACGCTATGATGATGGTTCCATTGAATTTGATATTTTAACTGATAGCACTAATCGTCAGTTAGAAAAATGGTTAACAGATGATCAAGGGAACCGAACTGAGTTGGTGAGTTCCCGCGATAATTATGATCCTAGAGGTAGACCTTGGTATCTGGTAGCGGTAGAGGCGGGTAAGCCAGTTTGGAGTGAGATTTATGGGTATTTTGGCTCCCAAGCCTTAGTGGTTTCTGCTAATCGACCAATTAATGATTCCCAAGGAAATTTACTCGGTGTAGCCAGCAGTGACCTAACTTTAAAGCGCATTAGTGAGTTTCTCGGTACCTTAGAAATTGGCAAAACCGGACAGACATTTATTGTGGAACGTAATGGTTATTTAGTGGGAACTTCTACCCTCGAAAAAACCTTTATTACGGATGAAGAAAATCGCGACACTGAAAGAATTTTGGCAGTCGAAAGCAGTGATATAATGACCAGAGAAACTGCCCAATATTTATTTGATAAATTGGCTGATATTAGTGAAATAAACAATCACGATCGCCTCAGTTTTTATGCTAATAGTCGGCGAGAGTTTGTCCAGGTAACTCCCATGATTGACCCTAGGGGAATTGATTGGTTAATTGTGGTGGTGGTTCCTGAAGCGGATTTTATGGAACAGATCCATGAAAATACCCGCATCACAATTTTATTATTTATGGCGGCGTTAGTGTTAGCAATAATTTTGGGTATTCTCACTGCTAGATGGATTAGTGAACCGATTTTACGCCTCAGTGAAGCCTCCAGTGCTATTGCTAGTGGGGCTCGTAATGCGACCGCTAGTGCTGAGTTAAATCAACAGGTAAAAGTTGAGAAGATTCGAGAATTGGGGATGTTATCTGAATCCTTTAATATGATGATACAAAATTTGCGGGATTCATTTATTGCACTAGAAAAGACTAACCGCGAATTAGAACAACGGGTATTAGAAAGGACGGCGGCGCTGTTTCAAGAAAAAGAGCGATCGGAAGAGTTATTACTGAATGTTTTACCTAAGCCTATTGCTGACCAGTTGAAAGCCAATAAAAAAGCTATCGCTTCTGCTATTGAAGAAGTCACTATTTTATTTGCTGATATTGTGGGATTTACTCCCCTATCAGCGCGCATGGATCCTATTGAGTTGGTGAGTTTACTTAATGAAATGTTTTCGATTTTTGATAACCTAGCCGATAAACATAAATTAGAGAAGATTAAAACTATTGGCGATGCTTATATGGTGGTGGGAGGTTTACCGCTACCGCAAAATAATCATGCGGAGGCGATCGCCGATATGGCTTTAGAAATGCAAGCAGCAATGAAACAGTTTCAAGGTAGTTATTTAATGGGTTCAGAATCATTCCAAATTCGCATTGGTATCAATACCGGAGCCGTGGTAGCTGGGGTAATTGGGATTAAAAAATTTATTTATGATTTATGGGGAGATGCGGTTAATATTGCTTCCCGCATGGAATCATCAGGAACACCCGGTTCTATTCAAGTCACCGAGGAAACCTACCACCGTCTCAAGTATAATTATATATTTAAAAAACGCGGTCTAATTCCCGTCAAAGGAAAAGGACAGATGACTACTTATTGGTTATTGGGGAAAAAACCAGTAGTAGATATTTCCTAATGATTACCATCTATCTATCAGTTAATATCCTGATCCTCAATTATCGATTTAACCGCATTAGATTGACTGAGGACATAAACACCAGCCACAGTTATTTCAACCGGAATAGTACCCAGTAAACTAGGGCTAGGGGCGAGTAATTTACCATTATACTGATTCAAAATCGGCTTAATCTGATTCAGGGAACTTTCCGCCGCCTTTTGTGTAGCAACCATTTCAGCTTTTCGCTGTTCAGGAGATAGACGTGGCGATCGCTGATGATTAGATGGGGGAACCTGGAGGAAAACCAGAACCCGGATTTTTTCCTGAGACTTGAGACCCGCCAAACGAGCAGCAAATTCGGGGCTAATTTTCATCTGGTAGTTCTCCCTAACGCAACTGTTTAATGGGGTTAATGGGGGGAGCGCTGCTGGGTTAGCATCTCCTAGCACCACCCCCAGCAAAGTTAATCCAATTATGCCGTATGGCATCATCAAAACCACCCCCCCTAATATAATCATTAAACCTATTTCAGAGCTTGTAGAGCTTCCCAAGGCTTAATTAACCCCCATCCCCAACGGTTATCCGGGCGCATTTGTTCTCCCCCAGGGTGTTCGGCTGTTTCTCGCAACACTTCCACAATTTTGCTCACTGGAACATCAGGTTGTGCAGCTAACAATAGCGCCACCACTCCAGCCACGTGGGGAGTCGCCATAGATGTACCATCCATATAAGTATACTCAAAAGACCCATTAGCCTGTTTAGTCGGAGGAACAGCCGAATAAACCTGAGCCCCAGGGGCGGATATATCCGGCTTAGTCACTAAGCGGTTAGGAGCATCATCTGGAAATACTAAACTCGCGCCACTGCTAAAAAATGTAATTCCCAGTTCCGAATTAGGGAGCATTTCCACCGCCCCAATAGAGAAAGCATTATGAGCATTTCCAGGACAGCTAGTATTACCATGATTTTCGTTACCGACCGCCACCACAGGCAGAATATCATATTGATTGATCAGCATATCAAAAACCTGGGCAAATAGAGGCTCATAGTAACTCATACCCAACGACATATTTATCACATCTGCCCCATTCTCAATTGACCAGGAAATACCCTCGATTAAGGTTCGCAGGGTGGCATTACCAATCAGAACCCCTCCCGCTAGTAAGTCCGCTTCTGGGGCGACACCAATTGAAACCCCACTTTCTGTTTTACCACCAGCCACAGTACCACAAACGTGGGTCCCATGATTTCCACCATCAAAGGAAGGCGTAGCCGTAATTCGTCGCCCTAAAGGGTCGATGACTACAAACCCTTTAACCCGGTCTTTTAAGGCTGGATGATCTCCATGTACTCCCGTATCGAGAACCGATACTGTAACCCCTTTACCTTTGGTCTTTTCCCACATTTTGGGAATTTCTAATAGTTCTAATCCCCAGGTTAACTTGTTATTTTCTTCCTGCCTCCGTAATTGTTGATAGTCAATGGCACTAGGTTCAATTAATTTGATTTTTTGGTTAGGTAAAACTGCTACCACTCCTGGTTGTTCCACTAAAGCTGGTAAAGTTTCGGCGGTCACTTCTACTGTAGCAATGGGTAATGCACCTGAACCAATAGCAGAGACATTGAAGTTTTGACCGACAGCACTTTTATAACTGGCTGCTAGTTTGCTGACTTCGGCTTGGTGACTGGTGGCGGTTTGCTGGATAGTATTAAATCTTTGTTGAGAGTCACGCGGCGCGATATTTGTGGGGTACTGTCCCTGGAAAATTACGATCGCATCTTGTTTCCCTTGGGGGTCGGTGTGGGATAAAAACGGAGCAAAAGCTGGTGAAATTTTGGGGTTAATGGTCATTATCTTATGTCCTGTGAATTGATGGGAATTACCTAGGTAGACAGGTTCACTAATCTGGTTTAGGATTACCTTGATTAGGTTGAACCATTCCCTACCTATTTAACTATTTGACCCCAGTTTACTAATATACTGACATCTGGGGTGAAGGGTTCGCACCTCTTGTGGTTGTCAGTCCTCAACTTCGTTGACCTCTCAACCATTTCCGGCAAGGTTGAGATTTTAGCTATCAGATACTGTAGCAATGCAGTCTATTTCTACCAATACATCTTTCGGTAATCTGGCTACTTCTACGCAGGCACGAGCGGGAGCATTTTCGGAATCGAAAAATTTGGCATAAATTTCATTTACGCTGCTAAAATGGCTCATATCCTTGAGGAAAATGGTGGTTTTGACTACTTCTGACCAACTGCTTTTGGCAGCAGTAAGGATCGCTTCTAGGTTCGCCATTACCTGTTTAGTCTGTTGTTCGATATCTCCTGAACCCATCAGTTGATTGGTTTCTGGGTCGATCGCAATTTGGCCAGATACAAATACCATACCATTGACGATTACAGCTTGGCTATAAGGCCCCACAGGAGCCGGGGCGTGATTGGTGCAGATGATTTGACGCTTCATATTTGGGGTGGTTATAACTGCTATTGTTGATGCTTATTTTACACCTGATCGTCAATATGCGATCGCCCCTTTTTCTATTTTCATCTTCCCGAAATTGCCCGAATCATTGCCCGGATCAACAACACAGTATAAAATTACTCTAGGAGGGAATTATTGCCGGGTAATATTCTCCAACCTACCGCAGTGGCAGTTAACTCGAAATGACTATGATTGATGAAGGTGTTATCAAATATCAATGTAATTGGATAGAGGCTGAACCCTTAGCCTCCCCAGTCTTAGCCGAGTTAATGTATTGGCGCGATCGCTTGTATTCTTTGGGACTCATTGGAGTCTATGACAACGGCATAGGGTTTGGTAATATCAGTGTGCGTCTGGGAAACTCTGGAGAATTTATCATCACTGGAACCCAAACCGGACACCTAGCCCATTTAACCCCCCAGCATTATACCTTGGTTTCCGATTTTAGTTGGCAGGAAAATTGGATCACCTGTCGCGGTCCGATTCAAGCCTCATCAGAAGCCTTAACTCATGCTGCCATATATAGCCATCAACCTCAAATTAAGGCGATCGCCCATGTTCATAATCCCCAAATTTGGCAGCAATTAATGTTTAAAGTTCCCACCACTAACCCTAATGTTCCCTATGGAACCCCGCAAATGGCAGAGGAAATGTTCCGTTTATTTGCACAGGAAAATCTAGCCGATCACCAAATTTTAGTCATGGGAGGACATCAAGACGGCTTTTTGAGTTTTGGTCAGAATTTGACAGAAGCTGGGGAAATTCTGCTACAATCGGTTAACATATATCCGACAACATAACTATAGTTGGAGTCTTATGCAAAGACGTTCTATCGATTCCTTAGAAATCAATCGTCGCGCAGTACAACTGTTTGATGCTGCCTCTAACCGCTATAAAATTACTGTTCAGGTCGCTAAACGCGCCAAGCAGTGCCGCTACGAGGATTTTGATAATTTTGACGATAATCTGATGAAGCCAGTTATGCGGGCTATTGTGGAAATGTCCGATGAGTTGACCCAACCCGAAATTATTGTTGATCGCTAAAGTTTCATGAGACCAAGTTCCATAAAGCGATCGCCATATCCTAGACTCGTTGCATTAGCAGTCGCGAGTCTGGTCCTATTCACAGCGATCGCTACATTGACCAAATCTCCGACCCGCGCCCAAATCCCCCCCCAGCATTCCTCACAATTAGCCCAAGGGGGAATGTTGCGGGTGCGTGATGTTTGGCAACAGGTATATGAACTTTTGCCAGACCTACCCAAGGAAAATCACCACATTTCCACCGAAACCGGAGAACCTGCCGAAGATAACACCCTAATTGATCGGCTAATTCGCTATCACGTTTATATCCAAAATCGCCCTACCCAATTTCGCCTAGACTGGAAACTGACCCTGGCTGATTATTTAGGTGCTAATAAAATAATGCGGCCTGAGCAATACCCCCGCGCTCGTGTTTTGCGGGAAAATCCCCTAGAGGGAGACAAAAAGGCGATCGGCTCCTTAAATAGACAACAACGGGATGCCTTAGTTGATGTTCTCGTCGGTATCTTTAATCCTAGCGCTGCTGATGCCGTATCCGAAAGACAACCCCCAGCAGACCCGCCGTCAACACCTCCCCCATCAAATGCTGGTGATAATCGCCGTTTTTCCCTCCCTCCCCTTCCCCAGCCGGGAGACTCAGAATTGTTGCTTCCTTAGTTGAGTTAACAAATGGACAAAATTTTGAGAAATGGGGCTGGCTGGCGGTTAGGCTGGGACCCCAACGCCTCGGAGTTTAAGGGGTTAGTCGGGGGAGAAGGATGGGCGGTTGAGTTAACGGAACCGGAATTAGATGATTTGTGTCGTCTGTGTGGACAACTCGCCGACACCGTTAGCCAAATAGCTGCGGAAATTATGGACTCCGAACGCCTCACCTGTGAAGCTGAAAGCGATCGGCTTTGGGTACAGCTAGAAGGCGTACCCCACGCCTACAGCCTAGAGTTTATTCTGAGTAACGGGCGGCGCTGTGAGGGAAGTTGGCCCCCGGAGGCAGTCCCGGAACTTCTGGCCGCCATGAAAATTTTAAAAATGTTCTAAAAAGTTGTTGGAAATTTCGATTATGTGTGTTATGCTAGTGAAGCACATCGGGGCGTAGCGCAGCTTGGTAGCGCACCACTTTGGGGTAGTGGGGGTCGTGGGTTCAAATCCCGCCGCTCCGATTTTACTTAAACCCTTATCCTAAGGGCGAGCGACGGGAACACTTAACCCGGTAGTCGCTCTGTTGCAGCCAATTTGCAGACAATTTGCACCTAGCATAGGGGTAGAAACTATTGTAACTCAATCGAACCAAGTTGGAAGAGATGAAACGGACGCTGTTTGCAATTATTCTAGGTGTGTTTATCGCGGTCACTTTTTTGGTAGTCCCGCCCGCAGTTGCTGCTACAAATGCGGTTACGGGAGGACAAGGTAACCCGACAACTAAGCCAGTGGTCAACCAGACAGCAAGGAAAAGAACAGACAATTCTCGGGCTAAATGTGACCCTTCCTATCCTGATATTTGCATCCCACCTTACCCACCAGATCTAAATTGTAAGGATATCTCCGATCGCAGTTTCGGGTGATCGGTTCTGACCCCCATAAGTTCGATCGCGATCGAGATGGAATTGGTTGCGAGAATTAGCCATTAGTCCTATCCGAAAACCTATGCTCTAACTTAACTGTTAATTAAGCCCACGATTGACTAATGCTTAAAAATATCATCGAACTGCATTAAATCTAAGGTTACAATAGTCGGCAAACATTGGAAACAATCCAGGGCTAAATCCCAGCGTTCCTCACGCTTGAGCATCTGGTTTAACTTATCTTTAGCTGATAGTAAATATCGCACATCATTAGCTGCATAATTAAGCTGATTTTCCGATAAATTTGCAGCATTTCCCCAATCGGAACTTTGAGAAGATTTATCTAATTCCACCCCCTCCAATTCCATGATTAAATCTTTTAAGCCATGTTTGCCAGTATAAGTCCTGGCTAATTTACTGGCAATTTTAGTACAAAATACTGGGTTAACTTCAATCCCCAGATTATGGCGCAAAGTAGCGACATCAAACCGGGCGAAGTGAAAAACCTTGAGGATATTAGTGGTTTCTAAAAGGGTTTTTAAATTGGGTGCTTCCCTTTGTCCGCGTTCAATCCGAATCGCCACCACCTGTCCTTTCGGGTCACAAATTTGCACCAAACAGAGGCGATCGCGCCAAGGTAATAAACCCATAGTTTCCGTATCGATAGCCAAAGCCTCAGCTTCCATGAACTCCGAAACACGAGAATCACTCAAATCGCGATCGCACACCTGAAAATCATTCATAATCACGCACCCCTCTGGTGGTTTATTGAACCATATATCCTCTCACTGAGGGCGGACAAAAATCTGGGTAAAATAATACTCCCCCTTAGCATTTATAGCCACACCAATTCCAGTCAAAGAATAGTCACCGATCATATTTTTATGATGACCCGGGCTATCAATCCAACCTTTAACCGCCTGCTTTACCGGATCAGCATAACCATAATTATAAGCCAGATTTTCAGCAATTTGGCGGAAGCGGATCTGACTACCGACAGCCTCAAACCTTTCTTTTGAACCATCATGGCTAAACCGAACCCGTCCCGTCGCCATATCCTCCGAATGACGGCGAGACTCATTACTGATACGAGAGTCCAGTTGTAGAGGTGACAAACCTCGGCTTTGGCGGTACTCATTCACCTGTTGATGAACCTGTCGTTCCAAACTAGCAATATCTCTGGTAGAAGCAATCACATAATTTGAGGGATTAACCACTGAGAAAAAACCCACTTCCGGGAGGAAATGATAACCCAAGATTAACCCCATTCCCACAGAAGCCAAAGCCATTAAATTGCGTGTCATAGTCAAATCTCTGAATCAAGAAACTTAGCTACTGTTTGCACATCCTTATCACCCCGTCCCGAACAATTGAGAACAATATTAGGGCTACCTTCGAGTTGAGGACAGAGAGTTTCTAAATAAGCGATCGCATGGGAAGTTTCCAAAGCCGGAATAATACCCTCCAACTGGGATAAACGCCCTAAAGCATCCACCGCCTCCCGGTCAGTAACGCTGTAATATTCAGCCCGTTGGGTATCCTTCAGATAGCTGTGTTCCGGTCCCACTCCCGGATAATCCAACCCGGCGCTAATAGAATGTGCTTCAATAATCTGACCATCATCATCCTGCAATAGATAACTCATAGCGCCATGTAGAACCCCCACACGCCCATGAGTTAGGGTGGCGGCGTGTTTTCCGGTCTCAATACCAGATCCGGCTGCTTCTACGCCAATTAGACGCACAGAGGACTCATTGACAAACTCATAAAACAACCCCATAGCATTCGACCCACCACCAACACAGGCGATCAGAATATCCGGTAAACCACCCCATTTTTCTAAACACTGGGCGCGGGTTTCCCGACCAATCACCCCATGAAAATCTCGCACCATCATTGGGTAAGGATGGGGGCCAGCCACAGAACCCAGAATATAGTGGGTAGTTTCCACATTCGTCACCCAATCCCGAATCGCCTCAGAAGTGGCATCCTTCAGGGTTCCGGTTCCCGCTGCCACCGGTCTGACTTCTGCCCCTAATAGCCTCATTCTAAAGACATTCAGGGCTTGGCGTTCCATATCCTGTACGCCCATATAGATTACACAGTCTAAGCCGTAGCGGGCGCAAACCGTAGCGGTAGCGACTCCATGTTGACCCGCCCCAGTTTCCGCAATAATCCGTTTTTTGCCCATTTTGCAGGCTAGGAGAGCTTGGGCGAGGGCGTTGTTGATTTTATGAGCGCCAGTATGGTTGAGGTCTTCCCGTTTTAAGTAGATTTTCGGACCGCTACCGTCAGGTCTAGCATAGCGATCGCTTAAACGGGGGGCAAAATACAGGGGACTCGGCCGCCCCACATAGTCCCGCAATAAATCTTCTAGTTCCCTTTGAAAGTCGCGATCGCTCACATAATGTTTAAAAGCCGCTTCCAGTTCGGCCAAAGCTGGCATTAAAGTTTCCGGGACATATTTACCACCAAATTGCCCAAACCGTCCTACAGATGGGTCAATTACTGGATTGGGGTTCGTTGATGAGTTGGAATGTAGGGGAGTGGTTGTCATGAACAGGGGATTAATTTTCAGTACATCCAATGATTATAAGCCCTTCGAGACAGGTTGCACAATCGCCCTAGGAGTTGATATTGGTCTGTACATCAAAGCTATTTCCGACATAAGTTTGTCGGACACAGCCCACAATACTTGTCTGAATCGCAGCTAAAATCATTAAGCGAGATTTTTATATGCCCTACCATGCTCAAACATAGTGACTTTTCCCAAATAGACCAGACCATTCGCGTCCAAATTCTCAGCGAAGCACTCCCCTATATCCAAAAATTTGCTGGTCGTACCATTGTCGTTAAATATGGCGGCGCGGCCATGAAAGACAGTAACCTTAAAGATACTGTCATGCGAGATATTGTGCTGCTGTCCTGTGTTGGTATTCGGCCAGTGGTAGTACATGGTGGAGGCCCAGAAATCAATACCTGGTTAGGGAAACTGGGAATTGAACCCCAATTCAAAAACGGCTTACGGGTCACAGATGCCCCCACAATGGATGTAGTCGAAATGGTACTCGTGGGGCGAGTCAATAAAGAAATTGTCTCCCTCATCAATCAGGTAGGAGGTTTAGCAGTAGGATTATGTGGTAAAGATGCTAACCTGATCCGCGCTCGTCCCCAGGGTGAAGAGGGCATAGGATTTGTGGGAGAGGTAACCAGTATTGATACCAAGTTACTAGAATCCTTAGTTGATGGCGGTTATATTCCTGTAGTGTCCAGCGTAGCATCTGATGAAACAGGTCAAGCCTACAATATCAATGCTGACACTGTTGCTGGTGAAATCGCCGCCGCTTTAGGGGCCGAAAAATTGATTTTGCTCACCGACACAGCCGGAATTTTAGAGGACTACCATAAACCCGAGACCCTCATTGCCAAGTTAGACATTCAGGAAGCCAGGGGACTGATTGAACGAGGAATTGTGGCTGGCGGTATGATTCCTAAAGTTACCTGCTGTGTGCGGAGTCTCGCCCAGGGAGTACGCGCCGCCCATATTATCGATGGTCGCCTTCCCCATGCCTTGCTTCAGGAAATCTTTACCGACGCGGGAATTGGCTCTATGTTAGTAGCCTCTGACCTTAAATACTAATAGCCAATCCCGTCACTTAATCATATAGCGGGCTATCTAGCCCGCACCCCGGAGAAGGGGCAACCCTTGTTGGCACGGTATGCCTCATCTGCACCGTAGCCCCAATTCGTCAATTAGGGCTACTGCCATTAGTGGTGGGTTGTTGACTATGCTTTAGGCTCAATACGAGCGTAGAAAGCACCACGGATTTTCACCTCAACAGCTTCTTTCGCACCTAAATCATTATCAGAAGGCTGTTCGCTTTCAAAAATGCCAGCAATTTCGCCAGTTTCGCCATCAACTTTAGCTACCTGTAGGGAAATATGACCAGCCTTAAACTTGGTATCAGCAAGTTTAACATTGGCATTAACATAATCTTCCTCGTCAGCAGTAGCAGGTAAAGCCACAGCATTATCATAACCAGAAGCCAAACCCCGTGCCTTCGGATCGAGGAAAGTTGAACCCCGATAGGAAGGGACATTAAAATCCCCAGAGAAGTCGGTAGAAGTATTAATGCTAGTCAGTCCAGGTTGACTGGTGGCTACTAACCCTTTAATAGTGAATAGGAATGGCACTTGCTCACCACCAGGGAGTAAAACGGTAATGGGCTGAAAATCAATCCCATCTTTTTCAGTAAATTTCAGGCTGCCATCTGGCTGAAATTTCAAGAGACCGCGAACCTGGTCTAAGCTATAAGTGAAGCGAGTTAACAATCTGCCTGGTACAAACTCAGCCTCTTGTCGCTTATTAGCCGGTTCTTCTTTCACAAAGTAGCTAGTAGGTTGCAGACACAAGCCTGTAATTTCATAGGAAGCATTTTGGTCAAGGGGAATTGAACCCCGGGCGGTTTCAGGAAGACTCGGACAGTTAACCGCTAAACCAGTGTTCCGAATATCATCATAAGTTAGTAATGATGGATCTTTTGCGGATGGACTTTCAGAGCAAGCTGTGAGTACCGAAAGGCAAAATGCCAAGAATGTCGCCACTAAAGCGCGATATTTCATTTTCAACCTCAATATCCAAAATCGATATGTGACATAATTTTCTAGTTGGCAGAATCGACGCTCCCCGCTCCCTAGATTGAGCGAGTCACCTGATCCCACCCCATTTTAATGGGGGCTGTCCAATACAGCATTTTACCCTGATTACGACTTTTTTGTGACCAGAAGTACAAATTTATCGGCTTTAAGTGTTTTTACCTGGGTTTATTTACGGATTTAAGCGGAAATTGGTAGCAGGTTAGATCTATGATGAAATCGTGAACAAGCATAATCATAATAGGAAATTATGGAGCAGGAGACTGATTTTGAGGCTCAATTGCAGTTGTTGACCCAGAATATCCAGGATTTGACCGTCCAAGCTAATGATGACACCCTCATGCTGTTATCCCTATTGCGAACCTTAGAACAGCTTCACCAAAAAATCCGAGAAGATGTGTTTCAGAAGACTTTACCCAAGAACAGACAGGAACTTTATCATTTACTGCGCGAGATAGAAGCCCAAGGGGGATGGCCATATATTCCCCGTAAATCCCTAAGATTCATTTTGAAAAATCTGGATTTATCAACCCCCTCTGATCCGGACAATAAGGGGGCGTAGTGAGTATAGATGCGATTTTGGGGTCTTTTGAACGTTTTGGCATTAATCTTGGCTTAGAACGCATTACAGAGCTTATGGTGAGGTTAAATAATCCTCACTACCAAGTCCCTGTTTTGCATATTGCTGGAACTAACGGTAAAGGGTCGGTATGTGCCTATTTATCCTCAGTGCTGACGGAAGCGGGATATCGTGTGGGGCGCTATATTTCTCCCCATTTGGTCGATTGGACTGAGAGAATTTGTATCAATGGGGTTCCTATAGATAATCGGGATTTGCAGATTGTACTGCAAGATGTGATCAGGGCTATTTCTTCTGATGAACTGTTACCGACTCAATTTGAGGTGATTACTGCGGCGGCTTGGCTTTATTTTGCCAGAGAGAAAGTCGATGTGGCGGTGATTGAGGTGGGCTTAGGGGGACGACTCGATGCTACTAATGTGATTGATCAGCCTTTGGTCAGTGTAATTACTAGCCTCAGTCGGGAACATTGGCAGCGTCTGGGTCCTACTTTGGCGGATATTGCTAGGGAAAAGGCGGGTATTCTTAAACGAGGATGTCCGGCGGTGGTGGGACCCCTTCCGCCGGAAGCGCGAAAAGTGGTGAACGATCGCCTTTTAACTCTTGGCTGTCCCACTACTTGGGTCGAACCGGCACAATTGCTCAAGTCTGACCCTTTTCACCCGGTAGCTAGTTATGGGAATTTCCAATATATTTTACCCATGCCGGGACAAGTTCAATTGCTCAACTCAGCTATAGCGATCGCCGTTTTGGAGTCTCTCAAACAACAGGGTTGGGCGATTTCTGATACAGCTATCATCGAGGGTATCGCTAAAACTCGCTGGCCGGGTCGTCTACAATGGATAAGTTGCCATGACAATCGCTCATTTTTGCTTGATGGAGCGCATAACCCGGCGGCTGCGGCGGCTTTGCGTGAATATGTGGATGAGTTGCAACAGAGGGGAACTGTTGATGGTCCGATTACCTGGGTAATGGGGATGTTATCCACTAAAGACCATGATGATATTTTCAGGGCGACGTTACATTCTGGCGATCGCTTACATTTAGTTCCCGTACCTGATCATAGTTCAGCGATGCCGAACGGGCTCGCCCACCTCGCCCACGAAATTTGTCCCCAACTTGGATATTGTCAAACCCATAGCGATCCTATTGTAGGCTTAGAAACAGCTTTAGCTAATTCAGATAATAGTCTAGTAGTCCTGTGTGGTTCCCTATACTTAGTAGGTCATATCCTGAAAGCTGTCTCATCAGGTGGGGGGGGATATTGATACTCAGTCCGAGAGAATTTGGAGGCGGATTTTCCCCTCGTCGCTATCTCCTAGATTAACCTCAATCACCTGACCGGCTAACTGTTCGAGACAATTAAGGAGCGATCGCAAGTGGGGGGTACTGGCTCCGGTATCTACATATAAGCGATCGGCGAGACTCCCCACTCGTCGCCAAGTGCTATGAAGTTTAACAATAGTTTGTTCCAACTGAGTAGCCTGCTTAACCAAATCGGAAGCCGTAGCTAAACACCCCACCCGCAAAGCCTCTTCCAAAGCCATTTCCAGATCTACCGAAGACTGATTTAAAGCCTGAACCTGTGCAGCAGCATCAAGATATTTAGCTAAACTACGAGCATCAGAGGTTAACTGGCGCACGGTATCGACATCAGGGTTAGCGACCATTTCTCGTTGAATTTCCCCAACGTGGGTATCTGGTAACTTTTCCATTTCCCGCACCAGAGGCGCTAGATAACGGGGTGGAAGCGCTCCCACAGCGGCTTTTTCCCGGACTTCATCAGGAACCAAATCGGAACTCATAGCGGTCCATTCATCAGCCAGTTGGCGGACTTCCCTTGTTGTGATGCGATCGCCTGCACAGGCCACATCACTGACCATTTGCTGTACTTCTGGGGAAGATTTAGCGGTTTCGATAAAAGCTCGTTTACTGAAATTGTTAATAGCATCGGGGTTCAGATGTCCCTCAGCCAGGAGAGTATCAGCACTATTAGCCAGTTCAATTAAAGCATAAGCCTGACTTTTGCTGATTTCTCGCTGTTTGAGCCAGTGGAGAAAACCCATTCCCCGACCTTCGCCGCCTCGTTTTTCGCGATCGCGAACCGCCCGCAAAATCCGTCCCCGCCAAATTTCGGTTTGTAAATCAAAGCGATCGCACACTTTCCAGGCTGTGTCTACCTGATGAGCAAATTCATGGTCGGAAACTTCCTCATCTTCAGGATCAGGGAGTTCAAAATTAAGGTCACTCAACTCGGTGAGAACCTCAGCGAGTTCAGTCGCAGATTGGGGAATTTCAGGCATCTACTAGCGTAATGGTTATGGACTTGCCGGAACATTATACATTAACAGGTCTTAGGCAAAGCTGTTTCTGGGTAAATCCGAATCTTCTTTGATAACAGACCTGTATTTCCTGAGTCCGTACAATCGGCAACTGAAGACCTGGACAATGGCATGGTTGTTGTGTGAGATAATGAGTCAATATACCACCATAACTGGAATAATATTTCCGGAAATATCCTTAAATTACTTGTTAATCCCCCTCTAATCAGAAACACCGAACTACCATGAAGCAAGCGATCGCCATTCCTTCCGTTTCCGTAACCTACGCCCACCGATGGCACTTCTACCCGCACCAACGCCCCCCTGATGCGCCATAATCAAGAGATCGCCTACCAAAAAAGGGGGGAACAATATCTGCTGATTAAATCTCCCCCCGCCTCTGGGAAAAGTCGGGCGCTGATGTTTATCGCCCTCGATAAGCTGGAAAACCAGAACCTGAAACAAGCGATCGTCGTTGCCGGGGGAAAAGGCGATCGGTGCTAGTTTCCATGATGAACCTCTGACTAAGTTTGGCTTTTGGGCAGATTGGCACGTTGAACCCCGGTGGAACCTCTGCAAGCCAGACGGCAGCGATGGCGGTAAAGTAGAAGCGGTGAAAACCTTTCTCGAAGCGCGATGATCAAGTCTTAATTTGCACCCATGCCACCTTCGGCTTTGCGGTGGATAAATTTGGCGTAGAAATGCGCTTACGATCGCCTGATTGCGGTTGATGAGTTTCACCATGTTTCCTCTAACCCTGACAACAAGCTGGGAGACCATATCCGCCAACTGATGGCTCGCGACAAAACCCATATCGTGGCCATGACGGGTTCTTATTTTCGGGGGGATGCCGAAGCAGTCCTACATCCCGAAGACGAAGCCAAATTTCACCACGACTACCGGTGCACTATTATGAACAACTCAACGGCTATGAACACCTAAAACAACTGGATATCGGCTATTATTTTTACTCCGGTAGCTACACCGATGAAATCATGCAGGTACCGGGCCCCAACGAAAAAACGCTTTCTGCATATTCCTAACGTTAATTCCCGCGAGAGTACCAAGGACAAAATCCGGTACGCTTAACATATTATTGAGGCATTGGGAGAATGGCAAGGCACGCCTCCACTTGCAGGATTTCAATGGGTCAAAACCGCGCCCGGGTAAGATTCTCAAGATTGCCGATTTGGTGGATGATGACCCCAGCAAGCGGGATAAAGTGGCAGCCGCACTGAAGGACCCCACCCACAAAGATAATCGCGATCGCGTTGATATTATCATTGCCCCCCTGATGGCTAAAGAAGGCTTTGATTGGATTGGTACAACACGCTTTAACCATTGGTTACCGTTCCAGTTTGACCGAAATTGTCCAGATTATTGGGCGGGCGACCCGCGACGCACCGGGTAAAACCCGCGCCCGGTTTACCAACTTGATTGCGGAACCTGATGCCAGCGAGATGGCAGTGACAGAGGCGGTGAATGATACGATTAAGGTGATCGCTGCCAGTCTGCTAATGGAACAAGTCCTAGCCCCCCGCTTTCAGTTCAAACCCAAGCGCCCGGACAATCAACCCACCCCCGGCTTTGACTATGGAGAAAGTGGCTACGATCCGAGTCGATGCAATGTGGGAGTTAAGCCACCAAAGCGGGGAAATTCAGCTAGAAATTAAGGGTTTAGCCCTACCCAAAAGCCCGGAAGCCTCCCGCATTTGTCGGGAAGATTTAACGGAATTGGTGACGGCTTTTGTCCAAGATAAGCCGAGTATCGAGCGCGGTCTATTTGATGAGGAATTGGTGGCAGAGGAACTCACCCAACTACGGATGGGTAAAATTATTAAACAGAAATTCCCCCTACTGGATGAAGGCGATCGCGAAGCCGTCCGCCAACACGCAGTAGCCGCTCTCAATTTGGTACAACAAGCTAAGAAAACCAGTAACGAAGGGGACGGGGTAGCCACCAAAAACACCGCCCTAATTGACGGGGTGCGGCAGTTTTCCCTATCGGTGACAGACTTAGATATCGATCTGATTGACCGGATTAATCCTTTTGGGGAAGCATACGCGATTCTAGCTAAGTCCACTCGTCGGGAACGCCTGAAACTGGTCGCAGAGGCGATCGCCGCCAAGCGAGTCAATCTCTCCGTAGAAGAAGCGCGAGAGTTAGCAAAGCGGGCGCTACAGTTCAAACAGGAAAGGGGTCGGTTGCCTTCCCTCACTGCCGCCGATCCTTGGGAAAAGTGCATGGCGGAAGGGGTTGCCTTTGTGCAACGGAAAGTTAAGGAGGAAAAAAAAGCCTAAAATCAATTGATAGCTCATCTGGAGGTGAAAATCCATGAAGCTCTCCCTAGAAAAACCCACCCCCCCAAACTCCATCCTCCAACGCCACAACGCCACCTGGCAAGACTATGTGGCTATCCGGGATCACCCGGATATAGACTGGCAAAAAATCTCATTTCATCAAGGATGGTTGTGGGTAGATATGGGTAAAGAAGGACCGAATCATGCTTCGTTCAGTGATTTGATAACGGCAATTTTCTTTGTTTGGGTATTTCTGCACCCTGAGTTTGTTTTGCAATCTTATGGTCGCGCTTGTCATTGAATGCCCCGATACCCACGCCTGTGCGCCAGATTTAGTGCTGTACAAGGGTGATAATATTCCCCGATGGCAACCCGGACCAGCCGCGCCGGATTGACTTGCGTCGCCACCGTTTGCCGGACTTGGTGGGGGAAATTGCTGATACTACCCTCAGCCTTGACCTAGATGAACAAAAGCAACTCTACGCCAGCTTAGGGATTTCTGAATATTGGGTGGTTGATATGAAAGGGCGGCGGATTTTTGCCTTTAGCTTGACTCCATTGGGGCATTATGAAGCGATCGCCCAGTCCCAAGTATTGACGGGGTTGCCGATCGCCCTTTTAGAACAAACCCTAGAACGGCTGAACACCGAAACCAACACCGCTGCTGCCAATTGGTTAATCCAACAGTTACAAAACCCGCCAGAACATGCATGAGAGCATTGCTGAACCTGAACACCACGAGGAAAACAATGGCTAAATCCCCGCCCAAATCTACCACTGATGAAGATTTAGAACTGTTGGCACAGTTGGGGATAAATATCGCCCCGGAAGCGACTCCCGAATATTCCCCTAGAGAAGAACGGATTATCGCGCTCGTTTGAGGAAATCGATCGCTTTGTTGCCGAAAAAGGTAGACTTCCTCAACTTATGGGCGATCGGGATATTTTCGAGCGCCTCTATGCAGTGCGCCTGGAACGTTTGCGGGAATCGGCGGAATGTCGCGCCCTCCTTGAACCTCTGGACTACCGAGGACTTTTAAACATCGAAAATGATGCCAGTTTTACCGAATCAGAAAACCTGGAAGAGGACCAAATTGAGGCGGCGCTTTTGGCTTCTTTGGGGGTTGATGCTGCTCCCGAAAATGATATCACCCAGTTAACTCATGTGCGATCGCGTCAAGAAATTAAGGCGGCGGAAGAAATTGCCCAGCGGTTTCCCTGCCAGAATTTTGATGAATTTAAACCCATCTTTGAGGAAGTTCAGCGTCAGTTAAAAACAGGCGATCGCCAAGCCGTGAAATATCAGGATTATGCCACCATTAATCAAGGGGATTTGTTTATTCTTGATGGTCAAAAAGTTCTGGTAGCAGAGACGGGGGAGATGTTGATCACTGACTATGGTCTGAGAAATTATAGGCTCCGGGTAATTTATGATGGCACGGCTGAGAGCAATCCTCTGTTTAGATCACTTCAGCGAGCCTTAAATAAGGATAAAACCAGCCGCCGCATCACTAAGCTGGATCGGCGGGATTGGGGGCGTTTATTTTCCGGTCAGCCCTAACCAGAAGTTAAATCAGATGATGATGATTTAATCACGGGTTATATTTATGTATTGCGGAGCCTATCTGACGAGCCTTTTATAGCCAAAAATCGGTCGATTATTCATAAAATTGGCGTGACGGGTGGGGATGTTAAAAAGCGCATTGCTAAGGCAAAGCATAACCCTAACTATCTGTTAGCAGATGTGGAAATTGTAGCCACTTTTCAACTGGCAAATATCCACCCGAAAAAGCTAGAGCTTCTCCTACATAAGTTTTTCGCGGGGGCGCGATTAGACCTGGAATTGATGGATCGTTCTTCTTGATTTTTTCCCAGTCCAGCCTAGAGAGTCGTTTCTAGTGCCATTAGATGCCATTGAAGAGGCGATCGCCAAAATCCAGGACGGCACCATTGAGCAATTCCAATATGAGCCGGAATTAGCCAGTATTATTAGAGTATCATAACACATTTTAGTAATAAAAAGCAATTGGGTTCCCACAATGGACATTTTCCCATGGGTTTTGGGAACCCGCAGAGTTTAATAGTTTAACTCACCAACGGAGTGAACGACGATGATTACAGAAATAGAGTTAAAAGATTTCAAAAGTTATAAATCGGCGACATTGCACTTAGGGCGGCTTACGGTATTAATTGGAGCCAATGCTTCCGGTAAAAGTAATGTTATTGAAGCCTTGCGGCTTTTATCTCGGCTTGCCACTGGGGAAAGACTTGGATTGCTCAGAAATCCGCAAAAAAAAGGAGATAATTTCTTTCGAGATAATGTCGAACATTTGGGATATAGAGGAAAGCAGACATTTCAACTAGCTGGCTTGACAAACCATCCCGATTGGGAAAGTTTTGAGATTCAACTAGGACTCAGTTCAGACAACCATTTGCAGGTTATGCAAGAACGGATTACCAGTTCAACTTCTAAAGTTCCGTTGTCTGAAATCACCAGTGAACCGCAAGGGGCAGGAAGTGATATTTTTGTGACTTATAATAATTTCGCAAAACGCAGCAAAAAACCGAGCCTGTTTTGTAGTATTTATTTGGCGGTTTTTGCCCAACTTTTAAGTACCATTTGATTTCGACCTGAAAATCTCAAAAGTCAAGAAATTATCCCGAATTGTTGAGAAAAATATGTCCGTTATTTAAGTGGAATTGTGTTTTTAGAACCAGAGCCTAGCTTGATGAAAAACTATGGTCACAAAACCGATTTAATTTTGCGTGAGAAAGGGCAAAATTTATCGGGAGTTATTTATAATTTATGTCAATCTACAACCTCTAAGCAGGCGGTTTTAGACTTTGTTTGTAGTCTTCCAGAACAGAATATTGAGGAGATTAGTTTTTTAGAAACCCCTCGGGATGAGGTGATGTTACAACTCACTGAAACCTTTGGAGGGGTGGCAACTCCTTATGATGCCGCCAGATTGTCTGATGGAACCCTGCGAGTTTTATCCATTGCAGCAGTATTACTTTCTGCACCGGAAGAAAGTTTAGTAGTCATTTAAGAAATCGATAATGGTGTACACCCGAGTCGTGCGAGTGCCTTACTGTCTCGGATGGCTGAAATTGCTCGACAACGTAACCTCCGTATTCTCATTAGTAGCCATAATCCTGCTTTATTAGATGCTCTTCCTGATGAGGCAATTCCTGAGACTGAATTTTGTTATCGCAGTCCTGATGATGGGTCAAGTCAGTTAATTCGGTTGCAAGATATTCCCGATTACCCGGAACTGATTGCTCAGGGTTCCGTGGGTCATTTAATGACTCGGGGACTGTTAGAACGTTTTGTCAAGCAGCATCCAGGAAATGAGAACAAAAAACAGCAGGCTCTAGACTGGTTGACTTCGCTTAATTCCATGGTGGAGGCTCACTAATGGCGGATGTTTCGATTGTCGATACTTCGGTTTTTTGTAATGTTCTTAATATTCCTAAATTGAATGATGAGCGAGGCTTAGTCATGGAACAACTTAGGGATTTTTTGGAAAAAGGAACCCATTTGCTGTTACCAATGGCGGTTGTTTATGAAACCGGAAATCATAATATTGCTCATATCAGTGAGGGTCGTTGGCGCCGACAATGTGCTGAGTTGTTTGTTGAGCAAGTTAAAATGGCGATCGCCGGAGAAACCCCTTGGACGGTAATGCAGGTTCCCACTTTGGATGAAGTGCAACTCTGGTTGACTGATTTTCCGGATTCAGCAACACAAGGTAAGGGTATGGGTGATCTGTCAATTATCCAAGAATGGGAAAAATCGAGGCGCTTGTTTCCCAATCGGCGGGTGTTTATCTGGTCTTTAGATACTCACCTTCAGGGGTATGATTCCCATCCTTAAAATGTTTAAGAGGAAGACAGTAATTTGGTGAGGGAGATAGGAGAGCTTTCGTGATGCAAACAAGGCCAATCGCATTTGCTATAGTCTTACAGCTTGTTATAATAGGGTCAGTATATAAATGAAACTTTATGTTGTGGAAACCCATAGAAAATTTACCCTGTAACTGGCAAGATTTAGCTAGTAGTGAACTGCCCCCTTTAGTCACCGTTTGGAACGAGCAAGCAGATCGCATGCGTCAATCGGGATAGTTTCAAATCTTTAGCGAAAAGCTGCGGCGGGAAATCGCCATTGAAACCGGAATTATTGAGCGTTTATACACCATAGATCGCGGCATCACTCGTTGGTTAATTGAACAGGGAATTAATGAAGCATTAATCCCTCACGGCTCTACAGATATTCCAGTTAAACAGGTCGTTTCGCTCATTAAAGATCAAGAGGCTGCCATTGAGGGATTATTTGATTTTGTTGGGGGTCAAAGAAATCTATCTAATTCTTATATCAAGCAGTTACATCAAGTTTTAACCCAGAGTCAGGAAAGCACAGAAGCCTTAAACCCACAGGGAAAAATCTTTAGGGTTTCCTTAATTAAAGGCGACTGGAAACGTCAACCCAATAACCCCCTCCGACCAGATGGCACAATTCACGAGTATTGTCCGCCGGAACAAGTAGCATCGGAAATGGAGCTATTAATCACCTTACATCATCAACATCAAGAACAAAAAGTTCCCCCAGAAATTGAGGCGGCTTGGTTGCATCATCGATTTACCCAAATCCACCCTTTTCAAGATGGAAATGGTCGGGTTGCTCGTTGTTTAGCCAGTTTAGTTTTCATCCAAGCGAGTTGGTTTCCTTTAGTGATAACCCGGGACGATCTCGCCGTTTATATTGCCGCTTTGGAAGATGCGGACTGCGGTGAATTATCGAGTTTAATTAATCTTTTTGCTAAGAGCAAAAAGCAAGTATTTTTAGCTATCTTCAGCCTTTAACTGATTCTCCGTTTCAATTTTCCTATGCTGATGAACAGGAAAATTTGATTCCCCGTTTCCAGCAGTGGCTACAAAATGTCATGGTGACTGGGTTAGAGTATTGGAATAACAGCCTTTAAATGATTTTAAGGGCTTGATTGATCTACTTTATCAGTTTTCTCAATGGTTGGGTCTATGAGGGAAATTCCACTATTGAAGACTTGGAAATCATTAAGCCGAATTTGCCAGCACAACTGGAAGGGTTAAAAGATACCTATCTCGATGTTAAAGTGCGCTTGAATGACGGCACATTGGTGATTATTGAAAGGCAGGTTTTGAATGTGCAATCCTTTCCAGTTTGACCGAAATTGTCCAAATGATTGGGCGGGCGACCCGCGACGCACCGGGTAAAACCCGCGCCCGGTTTACCAACTTGATTGCGGAACCTGATGCCGTCGATGCAATGTGGGAGTTAATCCAGAAAGCGGGGAAATTCACCTAGAAATTAAGGGTTTAGCCCTACCCAAAAGCCCGGAAGTCTCCCGCATTTGTCGGGAAGATTTAACGGACGCGGAACGGCTGAAACTCGTCGCAGAGGCGATTCCCTCGCCTGAGCTTCGCGATCGCCGCCAAGGGAGTCAATCTCTCCGTAGAAGAAGCGCGAGAGTTAGCAAAACGGGCGCTACGGTTCAAATAGCAAAGGGGTCGGTTGCCTTCCCTCACCGCCGCCGATCCTTGGGAAAAGCCTATGGCGGAAGGGGTTGCCTTTCTGCAACGGAAAGTTAAGGAGGAAAAAAAGCCTAAAATCAATTTATAGCTCATCGCTGCTGCCAATTGGTTAATCCAACAGTTACAAAACCCGCCACAACCACCGGACGGCATTGCTGAACCTGAACACCACTGCGTTTGCACAGCCAGAGGCGAGGAAATATCGCCAGGTAAGCTTAAATCAGGATAAAGCCAGCCGTTGCATCACTGAGCTAGATGTAGTGGGCCCCCTATTTTCCATCTGGCAGCCAGAGGCTTATTAACGAAAAGAGGCTAATATTGATAATATAGGTGCGAGACGTTCAGGCATGAAATATGGTTGAAATACCTCAAATAACCGCCTGGTGGGGACTTCAACCCCTTGGTTGAATATAAGGAGCGCACTCCTGACCATCCTCATAACTGTTTATATGTCCCAACGTTTGGTATAGAATATACAAAGTGCGAGACGTTCAGGCATGAAATATGGTTGAAATACCTGAAATAACCGCCTGGTGGGGACTTCAGCCCCTTGGTTGAATATAAGGAGCGCACTCCTGACCATCCTCATAACTGTTTGTACGTCCCGAAGTTTAGTATCACAACGATACAAAACGAGGCAGGGAACCCAAGGTCAAAGCGAACTAACTTATACAAATTCCTTATAGTAAGCCCAAAAATGGATAAGTAAAAGCTAGGAAATTAGGGTAACGGCGATAGCCACCCCCAGTTTTGGGAATCACAATCTCAGGATTGAAGCGGGGAACGGAAGGCATGAAGCAGAACCAACTGCCAAACTTGACCACTGCCAACCATCCATGATTAGGGAAACCGAATGTCCGGCTTGAACCATCGTAAATTCTAAGTAGCGAAATAGGTTGATACGCTGCGCTCAAAAGAGTATAGGGAAAAGTAGGGTATTTTTGTTAACACCTACACAGACCTTTAAAGTACCTCGGTGGAGAGGACAAATCTAAAGATGGAATGCCCATACAAACGGAACGTTTTAACCCCTTCTAGGCTCCGACAATCTGGTCGAGAGAGTCAGTAGTGAAAGTGTAAGCGCAAGCCTATTAGGGGGTGAGATGTGACCAAAAGCCAACGCCCTGTTGTAATGGCAGGGATATGCTAACAGGTCACGGTTTGATTGTAAGAAATAGAGGCTAGTAGGTGTACAGATGGCGATAGCGAGTTTAAAGAAAGGGTTTGGGAAACCAAAACTAATCAAGACTACGAACAACGCATGGAAGGCAATCCCATGGACTAAGGTTCAACGGAAAGTTTTCAAGCTCCAAAAGAGTATATTTCAAGCAGCTAAATCGGGACAAAATGCAAAGGTTAGAAGGTGGCAACGTCTATTGGTGAAATCATACTATGCCCGGCTCTTAGCAGTGCGGCTGTAGGGGCGGGTTCCACGGTCAGCCATGCTTCCCAACAGTCAGCTTAATAAACCCGCCCCCCCAAGCGGGTCAAGGCAAGAAGACAGCCGGTGTTGATGGAGTAAGAGTAATCTCTCCAAGACAA
>Ga0213835_100353_pt1 | contig 47960 bp, 49 predicted proteins | sample SWPATP01_FD_160576 | JGI IMG/M metagenome (GOLD analysis project Ga0213835, IMG submission 160576) | Coastal seawater microbial communities from Marineland, Florida, United States - SWPA TP0 #1 | ecosystem: Environmental > Aquatic > Marine > Coastal | place: USA: Florida | collected 2016-08-05
GTTACCGGATGAAGCTTAATCTTTTCAGCCATAAAATCTCCTGATTTTGGATTTATACGTTCAGATGCGTTTGCAGTATCATCATCAAAAAGTTAACTTAATTCAAACGAATTGTAAACCTGATTTCAATATAAGATTAAAGAATTGTTCATATTCTTTTAGTATCAAAAAAACGTCTTAATCGTTTTATTCAACTTAATCTATCAGACTAATATTAAACTTAACTTTTTAAGTATCATGAAAAACAAAGTGAATATCATGTGGCTGGGGCATTCAGCCGTTAAAATTATTACTCCTGAAAACAAAGTTATTCTCATTGATCCCTTCTTGACACATAATCCATCAACTCCGGAAACTGAGAAAAATCAGCCTCAAGTAGATTTTATACTCCTTACACATGGTCATGAAGACCATGTAGGGGACACACTAAAAATTGCTGCTGATACCGGTGCAAAAGTAGTAGCAATTGTAGAATTATTAGGATTGCTTAAGGCAGATGGATTAGACGCTTCTCAGGCCGTTGAGATGAATAAAGGGGGAAACGTTTCATTGGATGGATTCACTGTTACGATGGTCAATGCGAATCATAGCTCTTCTTTTGGTGGACGTTACGCCGGTGATCCTGCCGGACTCATTCTTCGCTTCGAAAACGGTCCGTGCCTGTACCACATGGGTGATACAAACATCTCTGCTGATTTTGGTCTTTATGGAACGCTGTATTCACCCGATTTAACCTTTATTCCTATTGGGGATTACTATACGATGGGCGTCAAAGAAGCCGCGCTCGCAGCTGAATTGATTAAGTCGCCCATTTTTGTACCTATACATTATGGTACATTCCCTGTTTTGAGTGGATCACCGGTTGAATTTCAAAAACGTGTGGAATCGAATAGCGATTCAAAAGTGATTATCCCAAAAGCGGGCGATTGGTTAGAATGAAAATAAAAAAGGCTCCAAATTGGAGCCTTTTTTGTTAGAACCGGACGCTTATACCAGCCATAAAATGATACCTCGATATGGAACTAGATACCGTTTCATTGAGAAACGACCCGTTATCAGCGGTATAGTCATAGAAATCATACAAAATTTGAGAATCATCAAACATATTATATTGAAGCCCCAAATTAATGGTAAAGCCCTGATTCATCCCTATGCGAAGTCCACCGGTGATGAATTGTACCGGATTGTCATTTGCACGACTTACACCGGCGAGGTATGAGTATCCGAAACTTGGTTGAATAACATCAGAAATTGCAAGTACAGCACCGATATGATAATTGAAAGCCGTTCTGAAATCATCACGAATTTCTTCGTTGAGTTCAATTTCACTTCCTAAATCACCAAAATTTCTGAACTCAATTCGGCTATTACCTACACGCTCAACTGTCGCAGAAAGATTTATGGGCAGTCCATGAGTCGAAACACCCACATTCAATCTTGAAGGAGTTCTGATTTGATAGGATGTGTCCCCGATCATACGTGCGCTTTCTGAAGTACCATTTTCATAGGTCGTTCGTATGAAAACCGAATAGCTCTCTTCAACACGGTATCGTGTTGGAATAGCATAACTGACACCAAAACTTAGATTTGGCAGCGCTTGATAAACCAATCCAGCTCTTGCACTAAAACCGGTAATATCAGCGTCAATACGGTCAGTCCAAAGAATGTTATCAATTCCCGGAATCACAAAAGATTCCCCACCAATAATCGTACTCAAGTCACCGTGAACGTTCTGCGTGTCTCTTTCGAGGAAATCAAGTTTGTAGGAATAGGTTCCCACCGGAATTCCAAGGGTAATACCGGCGAATAAGTTTTGAACAACTTCTGATGCAACTGAGATGGTAAACTCTCCCATCTGACCACGTTCAAACTGATTTGCTGTTTGATCAATTCCGGCAAATGGACTATCAAAATCAGGTCTTAAGACCGGAAATTGTCCAAAATCATCTTCTTCAATTGCAAAAGCATCAAATGCTGTTTGAAAATAAAATGGGTTATCGAAAAAGAAATCAGTAATTGAGCTTCTTGTGTTATACCCATTAATTCTGAATGCACGATTGAAGTTCATGATTTGATTATAACCACCTCCCATCACCAAACTTCCTTGAACAGTTGGAAATCTGTAAACATAGGTAGCATTGGTAATACCAAATTGGGTGTCGTCGTATGCCCTGCGTCTATTTAAAAAGGTGGCTTCTTCTTCAACATCTCTCAAACCTATTCCGAAACTCACGGATGACTCCCGAGCTAAACCGAGTGTTGCCGGATTTCTGAGAACTGAACCATAATCAAAGAAAGCTGCTGATGACGCACCTGATATACCGGCATTTGCAGGGTCCAAAACGGGATATTGAGTTACAAATCGAAGTGCATCATTCCTGTTTTGAGCAATAAGATCTGCCGGTAGCAGGAAAAATAGACATAGAATCCCTGTAATTATATTTTTCATATAGTTTTATCTAAAAGATGTTCTGTAATTATGAAACGGTCAGATGATTAATTTCTGTCCCGATTTCTGTTGTTTTGACGTGTGCCACTCTCAGAAGATGAGCGTTGCTGAGACTGCCTAGCTTGTGTCTGTCGTTGTTGCGGCTGAGCAGGGCGTGCCTCGGACTGACGTTGTTGCGGTTGCGCAGGACGTGCCTCAGACTGACGTTGTTGCGATTGTGCAGGACGTGCCTCGGACTGACGTTGTTGCGGTTGTGCAGGACGTGCTTCGGACTGTCGTTGCTGCGGTTGCGCAGGACGTGCTTCGGACTGACGTTGTTGCGGTTGTGCAGGACGTGCTTCGGACTGTCGTTGCTGCGGTTGTGCAGGGCGTGCTTCGGACTGTCGTTGCTGTGTTCGTGTATCCTGATTATTATTTGCAACTCCTGTATTTCGTTCTCTTGTAGTCTGAGTGGTTGATGCACTTGGTGTTGACAAAGCACTTAATTCATCGCCGCCGCCGCGAGTACGCGAACTACCTTCTGTACTACCGCCTCCTCGATTGCGAGCCGGAGTTGCTGAACCACCTGAACCTGAGCTTCCGCGTGTTCTGTTTACATTCCCACTTCCGGTATTCTGAGATCCACCACGGGTTCTTGTAACATTTCCGGAACTTCCGGCTGTACCTCTGCTACGATCTACAGTTCCGGAAGTTTGAGGTGTTGATTGTCCACGGCTTCGATCTACGGTGGTACTTCTTGCTGTATTATCCCCACGACCTCTGACTGTACCGGAACCTGCTTGTCTTACACGGGTTCTGTCATCGAGTAAGCCGGTTCCCCCTCCCCTTGAGCGAGTACCATCGGAAGCGAGCGCTGTACGGTTTCTGGCTTCTGTATGATTTGCACGATGCACACCGGAAGACCGCGGACCTGAGCGATAAGCAAAATTGTTATTATTATTAATTACATGGACATTATTATAAACAATAATTGGCCTTCCCCATCCAAATGGGCTGTAAAAGAATGCGTGATGTCTGTGTCTGAAGTGAACAGGATGGGCGTAATACCCATACCACCAAAAGTAATACGGATCGTAGAGTTGAGCCCATCTCCAATATGGATCGTAAAAATATCCATAGCTATATCCAAAACCCCAAAAAGGAGCTCCCCAACCAACACCAACGTGTAAACGAGTAGAAGCTCTTCTAAAATCACGGAATGCTATCTCAGTATCAAATACTCCATCGTAATATCCTTCCTCATAGATAGCCCACTCATCATCGGTGTAATGTTGCTCATAAGCAGTAGCCTGATGCCCTCTGTCAGGAGCCGGACGCTGGTGCGAGACTCTGTTTGGCTCATGCTGTACAGTTTCTAACTGTGTGTAGCAACTTGTAACAAGGAATGCCAGCCCTGCGATTAATAGTATTTGTAAGTTTTTCATAATAAAATCCGCTTTGGTTCAAAGTACACTCTACATTTACTTCATTTTATGCAAAAACTGTACCATAAATAAAAATGCTAGTTTCCTTCTATTCTAACAGTACTATGAGTAATTAACGTTTCAATACTGTTCACAATCCTGAACACTAAATGAATAATTTTTGTCCAGTCGGTTTCTTTCACAATAGTTCAAAAATCTATCGAGATGAAATTTCAACACTCACTAAATTTCGGCCATTGAATTTAGCAACCCATGTTTTCCATCTCCTGTAAAATAGTAAACGAAACGTACAAAAACTTATTACAATATCCATGCTATGCTTATCAAGAGGAGCATTAATATTAACAATTTCTACCATTGGGATGTCAGAATAATACCTTTTAGGGGCGCTTCCTTTTTCTCGCTCAAGTTGATCAATTACTTTTGCTTTTATTTTATCAACAAACTCAATCGAATTTTCCTGAAAATCGAGATACGATTCGAGTTGGGCTTCAGTTGGTCCTTCTTCTCCGGCAGTAAAAAATAATTCAAAGTATAATCCTTCACATGACCAATAGTCGTCCCCTTCAATTTGGTTAAATCTCAGCTTATCTAGAAGCTGATCAGTATTGTCAAAAAACATCTTTAATGATTAGGTTTTATAAATCCTGTTTCGATTGCGCGAAGTACATATTTTCCAAGAACATCAAATTCGAGGTTTACATGATCTCCAACCTCTCTCTCATGAAGATTTGTGTGCTCCCATGTGTAAGGAATTATGGCCACTACAAAAGAAGTAAGTTCTAATCTTGCAACAGTAAGGCTGATTCCATCAATTGCCACGCTTCCGCGAGGCACTAGATAGGGTGCAAAACTTTCAGGAAACTCGACTGTTATCAACCAATTAGCCCCTTCTTCTTCAATTTTGCGAATAATTCCGGTAGTATCCACATGTCCCTGAACCACATGACCATCTAGTTTTTTTTGCATAGTGAGGGAATCTTCCAAATTCACCATCATCCCGGTATTTAAACTTCCCATTGTAGTTTTTCTGAGTGTTTCTTCAACTGACTGTACCACAAATTCTTTCTCATTTCGTGAAATTACAGTATGGCAAGCTCCATTAATGCTAACACTATCGTCAATTTGTAACAACTCCGTTAACTCTGATTCGATGGTAATTTCCTTGCCACCCTTTAGTGGCTGTACTTTTGCAACTTTGCCGGTATGTTCAATAATTCCTGTAAACATAAAATTACGCTAATATTTTTCGTCTTATTTTAATTAATTCTTTTTTAATGACTTAGGTAGATAACCTTTTAACCCTTTGTTAGGTTCCTTTTCTGCACATTATGCTATTTCAAAAATAGCCTGTAAACAGAATATCCGACCCAACTTGTTCTACTGTTGAATCTTTAATATCAATGACTTCTGAAATTGTGTTCAACCCAACCCCTAAGATTGAACGAACACCACCACCCAGTATTTTTGGAGCAATAAACATGTGTAGCTTATCCACCAAATTTTCGCGAATTAATGATGAGGCTAAATCTCTTCCGGGTTCAATTAAAATGGATGTAATTCCAAGCTTTCCAATTTCATAAAAAGCCTGATCTAAATCAGTATGACCATTTACTTTTCCAACCAATAAGGTTTTACCTCTGAATCCATGAGGATTAAGCAGGGATAGCATGGGATCTGCAATTGTACTGTAGGCTTCCCTGTTGTGAGTGATAACTATGGTTTTTTCCTCATACTGATCTGAAAACAGATTTAAATTTCTTTCTAAAACGTAAGGACCATCTATGACAATTCTCCACGGTTGTCGTCCTTCAACATGGCGTACTGTAAGGCGTGGATTATCATTCATCACGGTATTGCGCCCAACCATAACGGCATCATACTTGCTACGCATCAAATGGACTCGTTCTCTGGATGGTTTTGAAGTAATCCATTGAGATGACCCATCAGGAGCAGCCAAATAGCCATCTAAGGTTTGGGCAATCTTCATAACCACAAACGGTTTCTGAAATCTCATATAATGGATGAAAGCTTCATTTAATTGACGAGCTTCTTCCACAAAAAGACCGGTTTCTACTTTGATGTTGGCTGCTTTTAATATTTCTACACCTTTTCCCGACACTTTAGGATTAGGATCGATCATTGAAACCACTACTCGTTTTAGTGGTAGCTTCGCTAAAGTTGTTGCACAAGGGGGGGTTTTACCGAAGTGAGCACATGGTTCTAATGTTACATAAACCGTCGCATCAATTAAATAGGCCGGATCTTTAACTTTGTTCAGAGCATTTATTTCGGCATGTTCCTTTCCAAAACGCTCATGATAACCTTTCCCAACTACGGTACCATCAGAAGCCACAATTACACAACCTACCATTGGGTTTGGACTTACGTAACCGGCACCTTTTTCGGCCAAAGCCAAAGCCATTCGCATAAAGCGATGGTCATCTGATGAAAATTTCTTGTATTTGATTTCTGTCATGCCCAAAGATAACCAAAATAAAAAAGGGCTGTATCGTTAAAAAACGAAACAGCCCTTAAAAATACATTCAGAATGCTTATTGCATCATTCCAAGCAAACGTCTGTGATCTTTGATCCGAGCTTGCTCAGTTAATTGGTCAGCAAGTTTTTCAGTAAAGGTTCTTGAACGCTGCTGCTGAAGTCTGGTACGAATTCTTTCTCTTTCAGCATCAGACAATGATTCGAGATTTGCTTCCTCTAGTTCATTCACAACAAAGAAAAACGCAGCATTATCGCCTTCAACAGGACCGCTTAATGAACCCGGTTGAGCTCCGAAAAATGCGCCAACTACTCCCGGCTCACGACCACCGCCGGTAATGTTTGTTGAGTTCATTCTAACATTATTAGCAGATTGAACCTGCTTGCCGGATGCTTCCGCAATTTCTTCTAAAGAAGATTTTCCTGCAAATTCAGAGCGTACGCGTCTCATCATGGCTTCACGTCTTTTTTCTTGACGTACGGCCGCTTCAACCAAAGTTCTTACTTCTTCAAGAGGGCGTACACCTTGTTCACGTACTTCATCCACAATGAGAACAACGAATTGATCGTCTAACTCTATGCTTTCTGAAATTTGACCTCTGCGAAGATTGCTCAAAGCACGTTTGATTAATCTGCTTTCACCAAAACCGGCAATAAATGCGGTTCCTTCAGTTGCAGTTGCTTCCTGAACAACAAATTCGCTACGTGCAGCTTCATTCTCAAAGCCATCTAAAACGGCAAATTCACGGAAATCATCAGCAACAATTTGCTGAGCCTGAATAGTTCTTGATGGATCTGCTTCAATTAAACGCCCGAAGGTAACAAATGACACATCGGTATTAGATGTAGCTACAACTTGGAAAATATGAAATGCACCTTCGAACTGAATCGGTCCTACAATAGAACCAACTGAAGCTCTGAAAAGTGGAGTCGCAAGGGCGTTGTCAAGATCACCACGTGCAACGAAACCTAAATCACCTCCGCGAGCAGCACTCACTCTGTCATCAGATTGGCCTAAAAAGTCGCTAAAATCAGAACCGGCACGTAATTGAGCAGCAATATCATTTGCGGCAGCACGACGTGTTCCAATGTTTTCATCATTAAAATTTAATTGAATTCGATTGGTACGAATAAAAGAATCTGCACTTCTGCGCTCACCGGTTTTCTTGAAAATCATTGCAAACTCGCCAACGGCAACCGCTTCTGTAACCTCACCCACTGCAATATTAAGCAAGCTGTAGCTTGCATCGTTTAAATCGCTTGGGGAAAGGAAGTTATTTGAAAATGGAATTTGCGAGAAATTATCGATAAGGAAAAGAGAATCATTCGCAGCATTAGCAAAAGCCTCACGGAAGTTATTTACTTCTGCAACTGTTCTGAGGGTATCGTCAGCGGTTGGCTGTTTACTGAAGCTCACAAAGCGGAATCTCCAGGTTTTATCCTGCTCGTATAAGGCTCTGTTATTACGGTGGAATGTTCTGAGATCAGAATCAGAAACGGTAATTTCATCATCTGAAATTTCAGAAAACGGGAAACGCACGAAACTAACATTTGCGCGCGAATTTGTCATTCTGTACTCTTGTTCAATCTCACGATTTGTGATAAAAATAGACGACTGCACATACTGATTAATCTTCTCTTGCATGCGACGCTCGCGTATTTGATTTTCAATAATAATCCAATCAGCGGCAGCTTCGGGAGCTTCAACAAATGCACGAAGTGTCGCGCGGTCTATTGATCCGTCAGGTCTTCCAAAAAACTGACGAATAATAGGATCAGGATTATCCCCAAATACAGCATCACGAATTTCCTGATCTGTTACTGCAATTCCCATCTCTTCCATTTGAGATTGGAGTGCAAGTTCGAGGATTAACTGATCCCAAACTAACTCCTGATAGTAAGCAAGTTGTTCTCTGTTTGGTGGGTTACCTGTTTGTTGACGGTGTTGTTCAGTAAATGCGTTTAGCCTTTGGTTGAACACTTCACTTGTTATTGGCTTGCCATTAACCTCGCCCATAGTACGTGGTCCTGCAAGAACGGCATCGAATACCTGAGTATCTTGCAACATAAAAAGCAAACCGAAAGCGAGTACAAGCACCCAAAGAACAGGCGCGGTGCTTGACCGAATTTTTTCCATGAATCCCATTATAAAATCGAAACGTTTAAAGGGTTATTAGAATAGGGGATAAAAAAGTTATTAGCCTATAAAAATAAGGTGAATTAACGCTAATTCAAAGCAATGTATTTTGTTGGCTAAAAGATATCAATCAACCGCATGTGTCTGAGAAAATGACGCGGATTATCATTTAGATTTTTCACGAGTTGAGAGAGATTGTAGGATAAACTATCCAAATTTCTGTAGAGGGATGGATCATTGATTAATAACCCCAGACTTCCTTCGCCTTCGTCAATTTTTTCCAGAATGCTGTTGAGTGATTTCCCTGCACGATTCATTTCTTCCGTTAGCAATTCAATGCGTTCTGAAGAAACTTGCAAACTGGCTAAAAGGCTGTCTAAGGTGGCTTCATGACCGGAGGTTAAGCCTTCCACATTTTGCATTGTGTTTCTGAGGTGCGTTATCGTTTGACCAATTTCGTCATTTTTTTCTCGGAGTAGAGACTCCATCCCCGAAATTAAACCATTTAAGCCGGTGAGCGATTCTTCAATATTTTTGCGTCCGCCTTGTTGAAGCATTTCATCAATCTGTTCAAGCATATTACCCAGACTTTCTGTGGATCGCGCAATTTGAGGTCCGGCCTGAGCTCCAATTTCCTCGATGGTTCCAAAAATCCCATCATCATAAACGCCTCGTAATCTACTCCCAGATTCAAGACGTTCTTGATTTTGAGAGCGTTGAATTTCAACTCCTTTTTCAAGTAAGCCAACGGAGCGAATAATTGCGACAGAGCCAACAGGAATTTGGCCGGGTGCATTTACCGTAAAATTTAATCTGATGCTATCTGTTTGGGTAAATGTAATTGAATTTACACTCCCGATTTTTACCCCTTGCATAAAAACGGAACTGCCCGGAATGATGCCATCTACCCTATCATAATGCGCGTGCAACTGATAGGTCGTTCTGAAAATGGGGATATCCGCCATGAAACGGTATCCAAAAAATGCAACCACAATGGCTGAAAGAATCGTTAAGGCTACTTTAATTTCATTTTTCATCGTGGAAATTCCTTCTGTATAATTTCATTTTTTCGTTAGTCAATCTGATATTCACTCGCTTTTATAAATTCTCTCAGGCGCGGATGTTTAGACACCCGCAATTCATCTATACTGCCGTACCAACTTAGCTTTTGTTCATCTAAAAATGCTGCATAATCTGCAATTCTGAGTACACTATGCATATCATGGGTCACCACAATGGAGGTAATTTTCAGATTTTCAGACATGTGGATGATTAAATCGTTTATTTCATCGGAAGTCTCAGGGTCAAGACCGGAGGTTGGCTCATCATACATTAAATACTCGGGTTCAAGTACAATAGCACGTGCAAGTCCGACGCGCTTTCTCATACCACCGGAAAGTTCCGAAGTCCCTTTATTACCAATGTTTGCCAAATTAACCATTTCAAGACACTCCATTACGCGGCTATGTATCTTTGGCTCCTTCCAGTTGGTAAAGTAACGCAATGGGAAAGCAACATTTTCATACGCACTAATGGAGTCGAACAATGCTGCCCCCTGAAATAAAAATCCGAAACGTTGCCTTTGGATACGCAAATCGATGTAAGAAAGCTCGAAAATATTTTTGCCGTCAACCTCTACTACACCCGAATCGGGATACATCAATGCATTAATATGTTTCATCAAAACAGATTTTCCACAACCCGACTTACCGATAATGGCAATCGTTTTCCCATCGGGGATGGTCATATTTACGTCATCCCAAACGAGATTCGCTCCAAAAGATTTTTTTAAATGTTTGATTTCAATCATGAATACTGTTGAATCATAAAAGTACAGCAGCAAGAACCAAGTCTGACAGCAAAATGTAAATACAACTTAGTACCGTTGCGTTTGTTGTAGCCTTACCAACACCTTCAGCACCACCGGTTGCATAATATCCCTTAAAACAAGAAATGGATGTAATTACGAACCCGAAAACAATGGATTTAGTTAAGCCGAAAATAATATCCCAAGCGAAAAAGTATTCGCGTCCACCTTTCAAAAACTCCATTGCCGGAACCTGACCGGTTATAATTCCTGCCATAAATCCCCCACCAATTCCAAAACTAAGGGCGGCTACATACAGAACAGGAAACATCACAAAACCGGCAAATACTCTCGGGACAACCAAAAAAGATATACTGTTAAACCCCATCGATTCTATGGCATCAATCTGCTCGCTCACCCTCATAGTTCCCAATTCCGTTGCAATTCTTGCACCTACTCTACCGGCAAGAACCAAGCCTGAAATTACCGCAGCCAATTCAATAACCATAGATTGTACTACAATTGAGCCAACTATAGACACAGAAATAAAAGGAGCCTCCAGCTGATAGGAAGTCTGAATAGTTAATACTGCACCGGTAAACATCCCTGCTAAGATCACGATTGGGAGAGAATCATACCCAATCTTAATCATCTCTGAAACAAAATTCTTATAATAGGTTTTAAATTCAGTAGATGACCTGATCGCCTGATAGAGGAGTTTGCAGTAGCGTCCGAAATCGTAAAAAATGTCCATTTTGCAGATAAGGTTAATCTTACCGTGACAATATACTGCGAATCCTTATATTTTCACGTATCTTGTTCCACTTTACTTTCTACACTAATTTGAGCATGCGATATAGCTTTTACATAACACTCGTTGCCTTATTCCTTTTTTTCGGAGGGATGAATGAGAACTCTTACTCTCAAGGCTCAGATGACACCGCATACCGTTTTTTAAAATTAGCAAGTTCCCCTCGTGCGGCAGCTTTAGGTGGTAATCATGTTGCGCTTCCATCGGCTGATATTTCTTTTTTTCATATAAATCCGGGATATCTTTCTTCTAATATGCACCGGAATTTTGCCATTAGTTATGTGAATCATATTGGCGATTTAAACATGGGATTTGCAAATGGTGCCTGGAAAATCAGTGATATCGGAATTTTAGGTGTGGGAGTTCGATACATGAATTATGGAACAATGGAGCGCAGGGATGCGACCGGCGTTCAACATGGTGAATTTTCTGCAAGTGATTTAGCCTTTAGTATTGGGATAGGACGCAAAGTTGCCGAAAATCTAAATATTGGCTTCACGACCACATTTGTACATGCCTCTTATGCTGAATATTCTTCATCAGCCATTGCTTTCAATGCCGGGCTTCGATACACTTTTACTGATTTAGGGCTTGATACTGGTATCAGCATCACCAATGCCGGATTTCAGCTTTCTGAATTCGACAATACATCCGAAAAACTTCCATTGGATATCCGAGTTGGGGTTTCTCGCAGACTCAATTACATCCCACTTCGATTTAGTGTAACGGCTCACTCGCTAAACCGCTGGAAAATTGACACTCAAAATGATAATCAAGAGCCTTCTTTTGGGGGATACTTATTCCGCCATATACTCTTTGGTGCCGAGTTGAGTCTATCAGATAATGTCCATTTAAGAGCGGGATACGATCACCTGCAACATCAGGAATTAAAAATCAATAACCGATTAGACACCGCCGGATTTGGATACGGCTTTGGAATTAGATATCGTGGAATTACGTTTGATTTCAGTAGAAACTCATTTAGTGAAATGGGCGGAGTAACAAGAATCGGTATTCAAACTTATCTTTAGCAGAAATAATTTTATATGATACGCTATTTAACAGCGGGAGAATCTCACGGACCGGAACTTACAGGCATCGTTGAAGGAGTTCCTGCCGGAGTTGAAATTACATCAGAATATCTCAGCAAACACCTTATTCGTCGGCAAGAAGGATATGGACGAGGCGGAAGAATGGCGTTTGAAAAGGATTTAGTGTCTATTAGATCAGGCGTTCGTTTCAGTAAAGCTATGGGAGGCCCCATTAGTCTGCATTTAAACAATAAAGCTTGGGAAAAAGATGCTGCCAATTGGCCGGTTACGATGGCTATCTCCGGAGAAGACCCCGGTGTAGAGAAAATCACGTTACCACGCCCTGGACATGCCGATTTAGTTGGTGTTCAAAAATACAATTTTGACGACGTGCGTCCGGTCATTGAGCGTTCAAGTGCAAGAGAGACCGCTATGCGTGTTGCCTGTTGCGGAGTTGCGCGTCAGTTTTTGGAGGCTTTGGGAATACAAATTGGTGGACATGTCATCAGAATTGGTGCTCATGGATACCATGATTGGGAGGAAATTCGAGCAATTTCTGATGCTCTGATTGAAAAAGGCGCTAACCATTTGTATGAAACTGCAGATGAGTCTGATGTTCGGTGTCTTGATCCTGAATTAACCAAAAAAATGGTTGATGAAATCAAAGTAAGACGCAAAGAAGGTTCATCTTTGGGTGGAGTTTATGAGATTGTGATAACCGGGCTACCGGCAGGATTAGGAAGTTACGTCCACTGGGATCGCAAGCTGGACGGACAAATAGCCCAAGCCATTGTAAGTATCCAAGCCATGAAGGGTGTCCAAATTGGATTAGGCTTTGAAGCCGGAGCCCGTGCCGGACATGAAGTGCATGATGCTATAATCAAGCATCCATCCAACCCTAAAAGGTATAGCAGAACAACCAACCGTGCCGGAGGATTGGAAGGTGGCGTTACAACGGGCATGCCTTTGATTGTCCAAGGTGTTATGAAGCCTATCCCAACAATGCTGAATCCAATCGGAACCATTGATATTGCTTCCGGAGAAGCCACAGCAACTCGGTATGAACGCTCTGATGTATGTGCCCTGCCAAGAGCCGTCGTGGTTGCCGAAAGTGTATTGGCAGTTGTGATTGCAAATGCCGTGCTTGAAAAATTTGGCGGTGATTCACTTTCAGAAATTAAACAACGGTTTGAAGCAATCTCATAAACATAATAATGTTGTATGGATAAAATCACTCAGCTTAAATCATTCCTTGAACTTGACCCAAACGACAGTTTTACAAAATTTGCCTTAGCTTTGGAATATCAAAAATTGGGGAATACACAATTGGCAGAGGAATACTTCGTTGATATTGTTGAGAAAGATGCTGATTATGTCGGGGTGTATTTCCATTTGGGAAAATTATATGAAACGCTCGGCAAATCAGAACAGGCAGCTCTTGCATATACTAAGGGATTGGATGTTGCTCGTTTATCAAAAGATAATCATGCAGCAAATGAGCTCGCAGAAGCACTTTTAACTCTCAATGACGATTAATCTCTTTAGAATCCATCACTTCAGATAGCGTATGAAAAAAGCATTACTGATTATAGTCTCAATTGTAGCAACATGTGCACTGCTATTCATGCAGCCGGAACAATCCATTGCTCAGGTAACTGAACCAAGAACCCACGTTGTAGAGCCAAGAGATAATCTTTTTTCTATTTCAAGACGTTATAATATTACAGTACAAGATATCCGTGACTGGAATAATCTGGAGTCTGATGTGGTTCCTGCCGGAACGGTTCTCATCGTATCAAAACCTTCTGCAACGGCGCCTCGGCCACAGACTCCACCCACCACAACCCCACAAGCGCCTGCTACTACAACACCTGTTCCACCAAGAATTCAAGAGCCTGTTGAACACTCAAAACCTGAAATTGAAGAAAGAAAATTAACGGAGATTATACATGTAGTGGCTCGTGGAGAAACTCTGTTTTCTATTTCAAGAATGTATCGACAGGATTTAAATAATATCAGAAGATGGAATAATCTTCAAACAGATGACATCCGCCTTAATCAAAGACTAATCGTAGGGTTTGACACCACTTATACAAGTACTGTTATGATTGATGCGGGTACTTTCCTAGAAACACCTGAATTTGATCGTTCTCCAGCAAGTGCAACTCCGCCCGCTACGGCTACGGTCTCAGATGAAGAACGTCTCCGTATGGAAGACGATTTAACCTCAGCAACGTTTTATTCTGTGAGAGCCGGAGATACCCTTTCATCTATTTCAAGACGTTTTGGGGTTTCACTGAATGATTTAAGAACCTGGAATAATATTCGTGGGGATGTAATTACCGTTGGGCAAGAACTGATTGTTGGCAGAACAGCCGGAACAAGGGTATTGACCGGATTAGTGGATGAATCGACTGCACAAGGTCGTTTTCTGGAGTATGAAATGCAACGTAACGATAGTATTTTCAGGATTCTACTCAATCATAAAATGGATGAAACCGACTTCATGGCGTTGAACTCAGGTTTGTTACCATCCGATGTGCGTCCCGGAATGAAAGTAATGCTCCTTGCACCACCAACTGTAAATCATTCAAACCCTTATAGAGTTCGTAGAGCGCCTACTTCCCCAACAACTACCGGTGCATCTACACAAGACGGCACAACTGGAAACACCATTGTTGCCACTAGATACAGCGATAGTGAACGTGGTCAGACTACAACTTCCGGGGATTTATTTAATCCCGATCATTTAACGGCGGCCCATCAAACTATTCGGCTTGGATCTGTAGTTCATGTAGTAAATCCTACAAATAATAAAAGTGTGTTTGTTTTAATTAATGACAGGATTACTGATGGTACAATCAAGCTTAGTGGTAGAGCATTCGATTTTCTGGGTTTAAGTGCTTCAAATGCACGTGTTGAGCTAAATACCAATATCAATTAAATTCTACCGCCACCAATGAAGCGGTATTTTGATCAGACATCAACCTTAACATACAGTTATCTGATCAGTATTCCGTTGTTAATCCTGTATGAAGTTTTAATCCGGATCTCTCAACCCGGCGAAGAAGCGATGGTACGGCTTAGTGCCGAAATATGGATTACTCGGTTATTAATGCTTATCCATCACAATACAATCGTTCTAACAACGGTTTTGGTAATCGTTTTGGGGGTGTTCATCTTTTGGAAAGACCGTGAAAAATCCATCCATTTAAAAACTTCCTATTTCGGGTGGATGGTTGCTGAATCAATTGTTTGGGCTGTTTTGCTTGCATTTTTGGTCGGGGGACTAGTCGGGTGGATATTTATGTTCAGCGCTGATGCACCGGCAGTAACCCGTTTGCAAATGTTAGCTTTATCTATTGGTGCAGGACTTTACGAAGAGCTGGTTTTTCGAGTGGTGCTTGTATATGGACTCATATATTTATTCAACCTGCTTTTTGAGCGAAAAACATCCGTTATCATTTCCGTTATTCTTGCAGCCGCCATTTTTAGCGGAGTTCATTATACCGGCTCTATGGGGGATGTCTTTACACTACCCTCATTTATGTTTAGAATGATTTTCGGTCTTGCCTTAAACGCATTATTGGTTGTTCGAGGATTCGGAATAACCGCATGGACTCACTCTCTGTATGATGTACTCTTAGTTATTTTCTTGTACTAGGAAGCATTATCATTCTATGTTCAAAAAACACTAAACTTGAGCCTGACTTTGGGTTTTCTCACGTCTTCTTTGCTCATCTTCTTCCAGCATGACTTTGCCCTTTTTTATACCATAATGCGCCCCGACAAATACACCTAACAATAGGATTAGAATAAAAATCACTTCAGAAGCAAGATCAAAAAATACCGTCTGTTTAACCCTAATCAAGACGACGGCAGGAATAATCATAATAAAACCGACAATAAACGGATATTTCTCATAGGTATAACGTTTTCGCATGTATCTGCGCGCAACAAAGAATGATACATTACCATAAACTAACCCAAATCCGATTAATGCCACTGTTCCAAACCAATCGGGTCTGAACGTTAGGCTAATCAGGTTATTTGTAAGCAAATAAATGATTGCACCTAAAAAGAGGGCAAATGTAGTGTAAGAGAAAGTTCTTGCTAATGTCTGAGTTTTTGGATCTGGCTGTGAATACGTCTTCAATGTACTAGAATCTTGGTTTTAATAATGTTATTGAACAGGTCCCGGGCGTGATGTAATCCATTGTTGAGGATCTACATTTCGGTTTCCATCCCGAATCAGAAAAAATAATACTGGTCCGTTGTAAGAAGATTCATCGCCCGAGAGTCCAATAATATCTCCTGCTCTTACAACAGAATTCCGTCTGACATTTGCTTGGGTAAGATTTCCATAGACCGTTCGGAAATCTCCGTGATTTACTATAATCATGGTATCATACCCGTGTACTTCCACCACATCAGACACAAAACCATCATGCACAACGCGCACAGGGCTTCTGGCTTGCGTCGAAATTTCAATGCCATGATTTGGGATGACCGTTCTATACACAGGATCAACCCTATTCCCAAAACGTGTTACAACAACGCCTTCATCAACCGGCCAAGGAATGCGTCCTCGGGATGACCTGAAACGCTGTGCAATTTGTTGGAGGTCAGAATCAGTTAGTGTAATGGCATCCGGGCGACGAATTGGTTGAGAGAATCGCGCAACTTCTCGTTCACGGTCACGTGCATTCTCGATATTTTGAGCCTCAGCCAAACGGCGGAGTCGCTCTCTCTCCAACTGCTGATAACGCTCCTCTTCTTCTCTACGAATGCGATCATCCTCAGCAATAAGTTGGGTGATTAATTGGTTCAACGATTGAACGCGATCACGACTTTGCGCTAAGCTTTGTTCTAGTGCTTGTCTGTCTGATTGGAGCGAAGCGATTAATCTTTCCTGTTCTTGTTTTCTGGAATTTAGCCGGGTTCTTTCACGAGATGCTTCGGCTAAACTGGATTCGTTTCTGACTTTCGCAAGCTCCATTTCACGCTCTTGTTCAGAAATACGCGCTCTTGCCAATTCTACCTGCTCTACTTGTCCCTCACGAAACTCCTGAAACTTTCTCAGGTAATAACTACGAACTTGCATTTCGCTTAGAGATCCCGAAGTTAAAAGTAGCATTAACTCACTCTCCCTGCCATTCATGTACAAGTGGCGCAAAATAGTTTTATAGTTGTCCATTAAATCATTGAGTTCTTTAGTGTATGCATCAAACGCCTGTTGAAGTACACGCAACTCTTTTCCTATTTCTTGCTGCTCAATCTGTAAACGCTCCAATACTTGGTCACGCAGACTTATTTCTCGTTCTAATTGCTGAAATTGTTGAAATCGTTGTTGATATTCTGTAGCCGCTTCGGAAAGCTGTCCTTCCATTCTAAGAATTTCGCGACGCAAAAATTCAATATCATTCCTAGCCTGAGTCTGTCGCTCCTGTATTTCACGACGCATTTGGTCAAAGTCTTGGGAGGATGAAACTTCCGGTAACAGAAATAGCACTAAGACCGGAATAAACAATAACAAAGCAATTCCAGATTTCTGCATGTTAATCACGACGTTCTATAGGTACACTAGATGGAATATTCAACTCAAAAACCGGATTTGCCGGGTTTAATGTCAATTCCTGAATATGCATAAAAATATTGGATTTATTGTCATTACTCAAGATTTGAATTCTTCGCGGTAAAACTACACCCGAAATTCGGGCATGATTCGTAAAAATAAATCGATTAAACGTTTCCGGAGCATCAGAAGGCACAAAAAAGCTATCCAAAATGCCCGTTTCGCGCTGTAAAACGAGCTCCGATCCATCCTCTAAAATCAGCATTAGCTGTGTTCCATGTTCAAGTACAGCTATGACTTCTTCCTCAGTGATTTCAGGTATAAGGAAATCCAAGAGGTTAAAAGCGCTGAATCCGTTTAAAAGGACTCGATCAGCAGCATCCAAACTCATTTTCCAGGCTCGACGCTCAATAGGGTCGTAAATAAGTACAGAATCGCGATCACTTAGAATCCTGCCACCTTCAATCCCCAATTGATTGCGAATAATCAGCATGCTTTGTTCTCTATCACTCAAAAAATGAACGGTAGCTCGTTCGCTGTAATCCGGTCCACTTGCCTGACTTCGAGCTCTTCCTTCAATGGCTTGAATGGGTTCAGTCGATACCTGCATGAGTTGAATGATTTCAGAAGCGGTAATGCTTGAGGGCACAAAACCGACTACGGATGGTTCCGTAATTTTGCGTCCCGAAGCACAGGAAACTAAAAATAATACAACGATGATGAGAACGTATTTATTCACCTAACTTCTCTTTAACTGCTTCTTTATCAGGATTCATTTCAAGGGCTTTTCTCCACCATTTCTCGGCTTGCTCTCTGTTGCCCATGGCTTCATAAACATCCCCCAAATGGTCTAATACCACAGCGCTTGCATCGCCGGTTTCAACGGATGCATGGATATACTCATGCGCCTTTTCTAGATTACCGAGTTTGAAATGTATCCATCCGATCGTATCGAGATAAGCGGCGTTCTGTGGTTGAGCTGCGATTGCTTTTTCGGCCATTTCAAGGGCATCGTCCAAGCGCTCTCTTCGTGTGGAGAGGTAGTAAGCAAAATTATTGAGCGCCACATCATTCGCAGCATTCAAACGAAGTGCCATTTCGTATGCCTGATCAGCAGATTCCCACTCTTTGAGTGCAGAGTAGGCATCGCCAATAACGGTATATATTGTTGAACGAAATTCTCTCTGTGATGGTGATGCCGCCGCCCTTTCAAGCCATTCTATGGCATTGCGCTTATCGTCTTTGAGGAAGTAGGCATTGCCGACCAAAAATAGCACAAATGCATCATCCGGAATATATTCATCGGCGAGTTTACCCGCTTCGATGGCTTTGTCGTAATCACCATCAATTAAGTGTAGTTGTACACGTTGACGCCAAGCCGGTTCATTTTCGGGAAGGAGTCGGTTCGTTTGAATAATGACTTCCAAAAGGCGATCAAGTTCCTCTGTAAAGCTGAAGAATTCTGCTGCTAATGCATAAGAGAGTCCAAATTCAGGCTCTGTTTCGAGGATTAAGTCTATCAACTCTCTTGTGGCGTTTTCCAGAGATTCATTATCCGGCTCACGGAAAAAGCGATTCATCATAAACTGCCCAAGTTCAACTTTCGTAACCGGTTGAACGCGCTCGTTTCTGATGATTTCAGTAATTAGCTGCGAGGCTTCATCCCAATTTCCAAGACGCACATACAAATCTGCTAATGCAACAATGGTTTCTTCATCACCGGGACGAATTTCTAATGCTCGTTGAAGTGTGCCTACAGCTTTTTCTATGTTATCATCTTCCAAATAAAATTGACTGAGCGTTTGGAGGACTCCAATATTTTCAGGATCAAAATCCTGCATTCTCTTGAGTTGAACTTCCGCAGAATCTCGTTGTCCTAATGTTCTGAAGTTTCTGAATTTTTGGAAGTAAATCTGAATATCAGGTCCATTGAGTTGCAAAATTCTATCATACGTACGATTTGCTTCCAAAAGCTTTCCGTGCATTGTTTGTACCTGAGCTAAGTTCAACAACACTTCAATATCAGCCGGCGCAAATTCCAGGATGGCTCTGAGTTCATCAATCGTAGCCTGATTACGCCCTGAGCGACGGTAAATCTCCGCCAATTTTAAACGATACCATTTGTTGGTAGGATCGAATGATACAGCAGATTTTCCATAATAAGCCGCATTTACCAAATCATTGAGCTGGAAGTAAGAATCGCTCAATGCAAAATCTAACCCGGCAGATGCACCAAGAATTGCCCTCGCTTGGGTGAGATACTCTACGGCTTCTGCAAAGTTTTCAAACTCAAACTCAGTGATACCGAGCATAAATAAACGGCGACCTTCTGATTCATCCACTTGACGGCTTTGTACCGGATCGGCAGGCATCGGAGGTGGTACTTGGGCATGAACAGTAAAGACAAATGATAAAGTCAGCATTAGAAAAAATGCCGATGAGGAAAGTTTTTTAGACATAATTTGAATCAATAATTGAGAGTGCTTGCAGATTAACGCTTTGAATGTCAATCTTTGTATAAATAAGATTTTGCGACCTTTTTGATGGACTAAGTTACACTTAAATACAAATGTTTTCACGCCAAGATTGTAACGCTTTGAATGCCGGCAACATTCTTGAACCATACCAACTAAACCATTCGCCATTTACGAGTTCAATTAACGCTGATGGAATTTCCTTTTGAAATTCAACTATATGCTTCGATGAAAAAGGATAGGGCTCGCTGCTTAATAAGATGATATCGGGTTGCAATAATCTTAGGGTTTCAAAATTCGTTTCAGGGTACCGTGTTTGGTTTCCAAACAAATTATGAAGCCCATACAGGCGAAGTACATCATGGATGTAGGTATCTCGCCCGACTGACATCAGAGGTTTTTTCCAGATGAGATAAACTACGTTCAACTCATCAGAATATGGTTTTGTCGGGATGTAGCTTTTAATTTCATCATGCAGTTGTACAGCTTTTGTAGATGTTCCTGTTGCTTCCCCGAGGAGTAAAATGCTTTCGAGTGCATCCTCAACCGTTTCAATTTCTGTGACGATTGTCTTGAACATCTGCGCCAACTCCACTACATCGGCTTCATTGTTTTCTTCTTTATTGGCTACAATCAGATCGGGTTGTATCGCCTTTATTTTGTCAATATTCGGATTCTTCGTACCACCAATAATTGGGATTTCTTTGATTTTTTCGGAGGGATAAATGCAAAATCGAGTCCTTCCAACAACATTGACTCCCAAATCAATGAGCAACTCGGTTAAGCTTGGTACAAGACTGATTACTTTCATGCTAAAAGGGCTTTAGAATCTGTTCAACCTGTCGAATATAACCCCCTCCAAATAAATTTACATGTACCAAAAGTGGATACAGATTATATAAATCGATGCGATCTTCAAATCCCGGTTCAACAGGCCATGCTTCGTGGTAGCCGGAGTAAAACGAAGGCGAAAATCCACCGAATAGTCGCGTAAATGCCAGTTCCATTTCTCTGTGACCATAATACACAGCAGGGTCAATCAAAGCCGTGTAACCATTATGGGTTGCGAACATATTCCCGCTCCATAAATCGCCATGCAGTAAACTCGCAGGTTCATCGGGGAAGATGGAATCCAATTTCGCATATAAACGCTCGGTCTGTTTTGAAATGCTTGGGGATAATTTCCCTGAGTCAATCGCCAAACTTAGCTGAGGTTCAATTCTACATGCGCGAAAAAACTCAATCCATTTTTTTTGGAAGTCATTTTTCTGGGCAAGGCTTCCGATGTAGTTATCATGATCTAACCCATATTCTGCTGATGTATTCCGATGCATGGTTGCTAGTGCTCTTCCAAATGCGTCAAAAGATGCAGATGAATGGCTATGCTCAGGGATGTATTGAATCATTAGCCAACTGTAGGAAGCCGTTTTGCCGAGGCCTATGACTTTTGGGATGATCAACTCTCCTGAGTACATCCCCAAAAGATGTAATCCTTTTTCTTCTACTTCAAACATGGAATAGAGGGTGGCTTTATTCCACTTTAGCACAAAGGCTTCCCCCTTTACTTTCACTTTGGCAACGCTATTGATAGAACCTCCGCTAAGCATGGAGGAAAATTCTATTCCCTCGCCAATCTCTCGTTCAACTTCCTGTTGCAGCAGCTTTGGAATCATGCTTAACCATGGGTTTCAGTTGCTCGAGTAATGCTTTACAGCTCCGCTCCACAATTCGGAACACCTCATGGAATCCGCTAATACCACCGTAATATGGATCAGGGACTTGTTTATCATCAGGTGATGAGTCAAACTCGCGCATCAATTTGACTTTTTCACGCTGTGCATCGGTTGTAGCCAACGCTAGAATATTCCGGTAGTTTTCTTTATCCATTGCAAGGATTAAATCAAACTGATCGAGATCCTGCGCCTGAAATTGTCGGGCTCTGGAAAGAAGCGGCACTCCGTATTCCATTGCCACAGCTCTGCTTTTACTATTTGCCGGCTCGCCGACATGCCACGCAGCCGTTCCGGCTGAATCAATCAGAAAATAGGAGCTTAGCCCTGCTTCATTCACTAAATGCTGCATCACTCCCTCGCCGGTCGGGCTTCGACAAATATTTCCCAAACAGACAAACACCATTTGGTAAGGGTTTTCTTTTGTAATGATGCGTTCTTGAAGTTGAGTAATCATAAGAAATCAAAATACGTTTATGTTAGCAGGATGGATTTATTCCTCGAAATTCAGAATTAAATCATTGATATCCATCCCCAGAAATTCAAGCATAACAGCTACACTTGGTGCAAGTTCGCTATCAGGATGTTGCTCAAGGAAGCGTTCATAATGGGTACGCGCTTGTTCATAATCAGACAAAAACTCAGCATACGTGTATGCGATAAGAAAGAGTGAGCGCTCGGCTTGCGGAGTCTCCGGATAGGCCCGAATGATTCGGTTAAACATATTGATTGCACTTTGATATTGCCCTAAACCATCGGCTCTGAGGTTTGCAGAACGGAACAGCATTTCAGGTGCAAGTTCATGTTGGGGATGTTGATCTCCAAAAATCCGATACTCTTCTGTAAGCTTAAGCATAACCGGATTCAATTCAGGGCTTCCAGGATTGTTGTTAATCAAATCCATAAAACGCCCTTCAATCCGTTCAATCGAAGCTAACGCTACTTCTGCTGTTACTAGAGTTTGCGTTGATTCTTGCTCTTTCTGTGAGCAGGCGGCAATAAAAATTAATGCAAATAAAACGGTAACATAGGTTCTAATCATTTTCAGCATAGTCTGTGATTTGCAAATTTAGTGTGGAAAAGCATAAAGAGCTTAATGGTTAAAATTCGTATATTTGTTGTCTTAATCAAATTCAGTTGCGAACAAAAATGCTTTTATGAGCAATAAATTTAAAGAAATTAAAAACGTTGATTTTCCAAAGATAGAGCTTGAAATACTCGATTTCTGGAAAAAAAATGACATCTTTAAAAAAAGTCTTACTACAAGAGAAGAAGGCATCCCCTATACCTTTTATGAGGGACCTCCTACTGCTAACGGTAAACCGGGCATTCATCATGTGTTAGCCCGTACCGTAAAAGATACATTTTGCAGATACAAAACAATTAAAGGGTATAAAGTTAATCGTAAAGCCGGCTGGGATACTCACGGACTTCCCGTAGAAATTGAAGTTGAGAAAGAATTAGGTCTCAAAGGACGCGCACAGGTTGAGGAATACGGAATTGCCAAATACAACAAACTGTGCCGTGAAAGTGTATTAAAATACAAAGGGTTATGGGATGAACTCACCACGCGCATGGGGTATTGGGTTGATCTCGAAAAACCGTACATCACTTTTGAGAATGAATATATTGAGTCGGTTTGGTGGGCATTAAAAAGCCTGTACGAAAAAGATTTACTCTACAAAGGATATAAAATTCAGTGGTATTCCCCGGGTAACGGTACCGTGCTGAGTTCCCATGAAGTGAGTTTAGGGTATAAAGAAGTTCAGGATCCTTCAGTTTATATCAAATTTCAGCTTGAGGAAGCGTCTGACACCTACTTCCTTGCTTGGACGACCACCCCATGGACCCTCATTTCAAACATGCTTTTGGCCGTTGGGTCGAACATTGAGTATGTTCTTATCAAAACTCGTAATGGGGAAACTGACGAGCATTTAATTGTCGCTAAGGATCGCCTTTCCGTGATTGACGGAGAGTATGAGATTCTCAAAACATTCCAAGGAAGCGAGCTTGCAGGAAAGAAATATCGTCCTGTGTTTGATTATGCTCTATCTGAATTTGGCGCTGATGCGGCCTGGCGAGTTGTAACCGCCGATTTTGTCACCACAGAAGATGGTACCGGCGTTGTACACCTTGCACCGGCATTTGGTGCAGATGACTATACGGTGTGTCAAACCGAAAATGTGCCACTGTTTAATCCGGTAGATAAAGATGGATGTTTCGATGAGCGCATTGATTTGGTGAAAGGACTTTGGTTCAAAGACGCCGATAAACTTATCTCAAAGAATCTGCGTGAGCGCGGATTATTATACCGTCATGAAACCTATCTTCACAACTACCCACATGATTGGCGAAAAGGCACTCCATTGATGTCATATCCTGTGGAATCGTGGTTTATAAAAACGACTTCCGTCAAAGACAGAATGGTTGAGCTGAATAAGACCATCAACTGGAAACCGGCAAGCACCGGCACCGGACGTTTCGGCACATGGCTCGAAAATAACGTAGATTGGGCTATTTCACGTCAGCGTTATTGGGGAACACCACTTCCGATTTGGATTAACGACAAAGATGAAAAAGACATTGTCGTAATTGGTTCTATTCAAGAGTTGAAAGAGAAAGCCGGAATCAAAAAAGATACCGTTCTTGATCTCCATCGCCCATTTATTGATGAAATTACCTGGAAAGCAAAAAACGGTGGTACATACCGCAGAGTTACAGATTTGCTTGATGTTTGGTTCGACTCAGGCGCCATGCCGTTTGCTCAATGGCATTATCCGTTTGAAAACAAAGATATTTTTAAAGAAAACTTCCCTGCCGATTTTATTGCAGAAGGCGTAGATCAAACCCGTGGATGGTTCTACACTTTACATGCAATATCGACCATGCTTTTCAACAAGCCGGCATATATGAACGTGGTTTCAAACGGTCTTGTGCTCGATGCCAAAGGGGAGAAAATGAGCAAATCAAAAGGTAATACTGTAGATCCTTTTGAAGTCATCAGAAAGTACGGAGCCGATACGGCACGTTGGTATATGATGAGCAACACTGCACCGTGGGAGAATTTAAAGTTCAGTGAAGATGGAATGAAGGAAACCCAACGGAAATTCTTCAACACCATCATGAACACGTATTCCTTCCTTGCAATGTATGCAAACATTGATGGATGGACATACTCCGGAAAACCAATTCCAATCGCGGACAGATCAGAGATGGATCGCTGGATTATCTCCCGGATATTCACCACCATCAAAGAAGTAGATAGCTTCTATGAAGAATACGAGCCAACGAAAGCAGCACGCGAAATTGAAGTTTTTGTTGAAGATTTAAGCAATTGGTACGTTCGTCGTAGCAGACGCCGGTTCTGGCGTGAAGGCAAAAGCCTTGATAAAACAGCAGCATACCAAACCCTTTTTGAGTGCTTATTAAACCTCACTAAAATGATGAGTCCGCTTGCTCCATTCTTCTCAGAATGGCTGTATCAGCGCCTCCACGAAGTGAAATCACTTGAGGAAAGTTCTGTACATATTTCTTTCTTCCCGTCGGTTGAGGAAACCTCCATCGACAAATCACTTGAATATCGTATGAATCAGGCACGCTTGATTTCATCTATGGTGCTTCGCATTCGGAACAAGATTAATGTAAACGTGCGTCAGCCATTGCCACGGATCATTCTTCCAACACAAAGTAAAGAACACCGAGAAGCCGTTGAACGCGTTAAAGCCATCATCTTGGATGAAGTAAACGTAAAAGCTCTGGAGTACGTAGATGATGATTCCGGCATTGTTTCTAAAAGTGCGAAGCCAAATTACCCGTCGCTTGGTTCAAGACTCGGCAAAGCAATGAAAACTGCTGCTGCACGTATAAATGGTCTTTCAAATGATGAAATCAATCAATTTGAGCGTACAGGTCAAATTGAGCTTACTCTGGATGGTACTAATTATGTTTTCGGACCAAATGACATCAATATTATTCGAGACGGCTTAAAAGGTTGGGAAGTCGAAACCGAAGAAGGACTCTCTGTTGCAGCTGATACTACTATTTCTGACGAACTTTTACAGGAAGGCATTGCTCGCGAAGTAGTAAACAGAATTCAGAGCATGCGTAAGGAAGCCAATTTTGATGTTACCGACCGTATTATTCTTCAGGTTCAGGGAGATGAGGATGTAGTTAAGTCGGTAACGGCTCAAAAACAGTACGTTATATCTGAGACTCTTACAGATGAATTTAAAAATGGATCAGCATTAGATGCAGATTTTAGTAAAGAATGGGATTTGGATGGCCGAAAGGTAACCATTGCTATTAAACGTAAACCAAACTGATAAAACTTATAACCATGCAAGATAAAAATAACGATACAAGAGTATCTCCATACACAGATGAAGAACTCGAATACTTCCGCCAAATCATCGTAAACAAGCGCATTGAAGCAGAGCAAGATTTGCAAATGCTTCAAACCTCCTTAAAAGAAAGCACGGAAAACGCTTCAGATGAATCTGCTTACTCTTTCCACATGGCCGATGCCGGAAGTGATGCGCAGGAGCGTGAAAAAACCTATATGCTTTTTAACAGAACAAAGAAATTCATCAAATATCTTGATGATGCCATCGTTCGTATCAATAATAAGACGTATGGAGTGTGTAAAGTTACCGGCAAAAAAATATCCAAAGGTCGTCTTGAGGCCGTGCCACACACTCAAATCAGTATTGAAGCGAAATTAAAACAATACAAGTAAGATAAGTCGTTGACTAGTAATAAAAATAAGCTGGCTTGGTTTAGTGTTATGGCTATCGTGGTCGTAATTTTGGACCAATGGAGTAAATATGTAGTTCGCACTACACCTGAATTACACAGAACCATACTAATAGAAGGCTGGCTAAGGTTTAATTTTACTAAAAATCCCGGAATGGCAATGGGAATTACCTGGGCTGACACTTGGGTAATTAGTCTTGTTTCTATCATTGCAACTATTGTGATTGTTGCGGTTACAATGAGAACCCTTTCAAGAGCGAATCTTGGCTTTATGATTTGCATGGGTCTGATAATAGGAGGAGCTCTTGGAAACATCATTGACCGATTTACCATGGCAAAAATTGGTGGATATGGCGGTTTGCTCGATGGGCATGTAGTAGATTTTATCCATTTTTATTTGAGAATTGGTAATTGGGATGTCTTCCCATACATTTTCAATGTTGCCGATGTCGCAATTTCGACTTCAATTATTGTTTTATTAGTCTTTTCAAAGTGGCTAATTCCCCCTGATAAACCACTCAAAAAAGCAGAACCTGATGCTGAGTCAGCATTTCCTGAGCCAGCCCCTGAAACTCCTACTTCGTCAACTTAAACACGGGCAAAAACTATGCCTGTAGAATCGCTTTACACTCCCTACCTGATTGAAGCCGGTAAAGATAAACGATATATAGGTACGTTTGACGAAGGGAATGTAGTTTCTAAAGAAGGAAACAATCCCCTTTGTGGAGATAAAATTACGTGGCATTTAAAGCGACTTCCAGAAAACAAGATTCAACTTCACTTTGAGACTTCGGGATGTTTAATATCGAGGGCTTCGGCATCGTTTCTAGCCTCTTTAATGCAGGGCAAAACCGAAGTTGAGTTTGCGGAATACCTTACAATCTTGAAAGAGATTACGACTGCCAATGCTGATACACCAACCTCCGAGCAACTTGATAGTACACCTTGGCTTTCGCTCGCACAGATTAAGGAGTATCCAACGCGTAAAAAATGTGTTTTTTTAGCTTGGGAAACGTTGGCTTCGCTACTCGAATCTCTTGAATGATTGTAGAGTATTATACCCTTTTTCTTCGGTTTCGGACGTAATCTTCCAGCACATACCCTCCTAAATTATCAAGCCCTGCGAAGTACGCTCTGCCTTTATTTGCCTCTGTGAGCTCGCGTACAAAATTCTGCAAATACGGGTCTTGTGCAATCATAAATGTGGTAATCGTAATTTTTTCTCTTCTGCATTTCACGGCTTCATCAAGCACTTTATTGACGATTTTCCGATCAAGTCCGAAACTGTTTTTGTACAATCTGCCATTTTCATACATCGCGGAAGGTTTTCCGTCAGTAATCATAAAGATCTGCTTATTGGCATGTTTTCTGCGTTGGAGTAAATGACGCGCAAGTTGCAATCCACCATGTGTGTTGGTATGATATGGTCCTACTTTCAAATATGGCAATTCTTCTATTTTCACCGGCCAAACATCATTTCCGAATGCAATGATATCGAGCGAATCCTTGGCGAATCCGTTAAGAATAAGCTCTGCCAGTGCCATGGCAACTTTCTTTGCGGGGGTTATTCTGTCTTCCCCGTACAAAATCATGGAGTGACTTAAATCAATCATAAGTACCGTTGCTACTGAGGTATGATGATCGCTTTCATACACCTGAAGATCATCTTCTGTGATATGAAAAGACTCAGGTCCATGATTTTTAAGAGCATTTAGCAACGTACCGGTTTGATCCATTTGGTTGAGATCATCCCCGAAATTCCAAAGTCGCGTTTCCGGTTGACGTTCAACGCCTTTGCCTGTGAAAGAAGTCTTATGCGCCCCGGCTCCCCCTTTTTTCAGACTTTTGAAAATTTCTTCAAGTGCTCCGGTACGAAGATGTCGCTCGGTTTTTTTAGTAATGACTACCTGAACGGCATCTTCATCGTACTTGATGTATCCCTTTTCCTCCAAATCTTTGATGAAGTCAGCCAAACCATATTCACTATTCTTGATAATATCGTACTCTTTATCTAGCTCCGTAAGCCATTTTAAGGCTTGGGCAACATCGCCACTACTGATGTATAATAGCTGTTTGAATAAATCGAATAGCTTATCGAACGAGGAAACATTTGGGTCTTCTCCGAAGCGATCATTCCATTCTTGATAAAGAAATCTCATAAAATGTTTGGGATTATTTCCTTTTCTAACAGCTTCACATAACGAATCATTCTAACAAAACACGATCTTTTTAAGGAATAGACATCCTATTTGAAAAAAAATGGTGGAAGAGCTTATCTTGGAGGATGAAAGAAAAAGAATCATGGGATCAACTCCATTATGAAAATCGACTTTGGGATGAAGGCTACCAACAGATTATGGGGCTTGATGAAGTCGGACGAGGATGCCTTGCCGGCCCGGTGGTGGCTGCCGGGGTGATTCTTAGAAGAGAAGACATCCCCCTTGGAATTACAGATAGCAAACAAATTAAAACACATACTCAACGCGTTGAGATTGCCAAACTAATCAAGGAAAAAGCGTTGTATTGGGTGGTCAAATCCTGTGAACCATCCGAAATTGATCAGTTGAATATTCTAAGAGCAAGTCTTTTTGCCATGAAAAAGTGCGTTGAGTCTAACGAGGCTCAGCCTGATTTTTTGCTCATAGATGGAAATAAAACCATTGATAGTTTAATCCGACAAAAAACGATTATCAAAGGTGATTCTAAATCAGCGAGTATCGGAGCGGCATCTATCTTGGCTAAGGTTTACCGCGATGAGTTGATGTTCCAGTTACATGAACTCTATCCGTTTTACAGCTGGGATAAAAATGTAGGCTACCCCACAATCGCCCATTATAATGGACTCTCCACACATGGCATCACTCCCCTGCATCGCCGTAGTTTCAACTTAAAAACCACGCTGGAGTATATTTCTGATGAAGCGGAGGGGAGCTTAGGCTGACCACTATTTAGATTCCTCTGTCATAAAGATACAATATCTCACGTTTTTCAAATGTGATTTTCTTAAATTTATAGAATAGCTGATTAAGCAGCTGGTTTGCAGAACTTCCACACTATCTATCGTCAATTCTGAAACAAGAAGCGCACACATTAACTCCAAATTTGGTAGAGATTATTGGCCCAACGGGGGTTGGTAAATCAACCATCAACCGGAATCTTATGCAGATTTGGGATGAATCGAGTCCGTGGATTTCATTCGAAACGTGGATGCAGCAAAGAGATACTTTTACCTTCCCTTTTAGTGAAACCGACATTACTGCAGGATTGCGTTTTCTCCAACTTTACCCGAATTATCTCCCTGATTTTCGAAAGATTGATTCCCAAAACAAAAATGTTGAGAACTGGTTCATCCGACGAAAAAGAGAATTACAGCATTTTAAGGTTCTTTGTGACGTTCAACTCTTCCAAGAAATCTATCCTAAAGGTAAATCCGATTATACCTATTGCATTTATGATGAAGGTATCATTTTCAAAACATTTAATCGGGTGGATATTGAGCAACATAAAGATGTAATACGAAATTTGTTAGACACCTTTCCACTTCCCGGCGTGGTCATTTTTGTAGATGCTCCTTCAGATATTATTGCTGAGCGTGCCTTTGAACGCGAGAAAACAGCCCCTGTGCATCGGCATAAAAATCAACTTGAAATACATCAAGACATCATCCATCAGAAGAAACGTTTCTATAATCTTGCTCAAATTCTGGAAGAAAAAGGAATTAGTGTGTATAGAATTGATGCCACTGATACTCCGGAAAACGCTGCTTATAAAATCACAGAACTTTTAAACTCACACAAATAATTCTACTGATTAATTGAGTTTAAGCAGGATGTTTTTGGACTAAAGGGCGTATCTTTGTCTCATATTTTTCAAATAAAAATATTTGAGCTCAATCTAACCTAAGACTCCATCATTTGAAAAAAAGAGATTTAAAAGTAGTAGGACGCAGAGAAGTAATCGATTTGCCTGAATTGGATTTATTTGGGATTGATGCTAAAATTGACACAGGCGCTTACTCTTCGGCAATCCATTGTCATGATATTAACATGTTTCTAAGTGATAAAAAGAAATTCGTAGAATTCTATCTGCTTGATCCTACGCATCCCGATTATAACGATAAAAAAATCATCCTACCCGTTTTAAAAGAACGCCGTATTAAGAACAGTTTTGGGAAATCTCAAAAGCGATTCATCATAAAAACAACCATCATTCTGCATGGAGAAAGCATCCCTGTGGAATGTTCCTTAGCAGATCGTTCGAATCTTGAGTATCCCATTTTACTTGGCAGAAAAGTGTTAAAAAACAGGTTTTTAGTAGATGTATCAAGAGTTAATCTTTCCTTAAAAAGCAAAAAATAAATCACTCCATGAATATTGTAATACTATCAAGGAACAAATCCTTGTATTCAACAAAGAGGTTAATCGAAGCCGGTGAAGCTCGTGGACACAAGATGACTGTTCTCGACCATCTCAAGTGTTATGTGTCTATTGAAAAATCCAGACCTGAAATTCATTATGATGGTATTCCTGTAATTGATACAGACGCTATCATCCCACGAATTGGAGCCTCAGTTACCTTTTATGGTTGCGCTATTGTCCGACAATTTGAAATGATGGGGGTAATGTCAGCGGTCGAATCGCAAGCTATTGTTCGCTCTCGAGATAAACTTAGAAGTATGCAGTTACTTTCCCGTGCCGGGGTGGATATGCCGATTACCGGATTTGCCCGAAACCCAAAAGACAAAGATGATTTAATCCGTATGGTTGGGGGAACTCCCGTTGTGATTAAACTTTTGGAAGGAACTCAGGGTATTGGGGTTGTGCTTGCTGAGACAAAAAAAGCGGCAGAATCTGTTTTAGATGCATTTTATGGATTAAAAACTAACATTTTGATTCAGGAATTTATCAAAGAATCAAAAGGTACGGATGTGCGTGCATTTGTGGTGGATGGAAAAGTGGTAGGAGCAATGAAGCGTGTTGGGAAAGAGGGCGATTTTAGATCAAATTTACACCGTGGAGGGAAAGCCTTCCCCATAAAACTTACGAAAGAAGAGAAAGAAACCGCCCTAAAAGCTGCCAAAGCACTTGGACTTGGCATAGCAGGGGTTGATATGCTCCAAAGTAATCGAGGTCCGTTACTAATGGAAGTGAATTCTTCACCGGGACTTGAAGGAATTGAGAAAGCTACGGGAATTGATATTGCCTCAAAAATTATCAAGTATGTTGAAAAAAAACACGAAAATAAAGGCAAAATGCCAACAAAAGATAAAATTGGAGTGTAATGAAGGAAAAACCATTCACAATCAATGGTGAAACTATACCTCTTGGTTCATCTGTTCAAATTCATTTACGCATTGCGAGGCTTCCCACACACACAAATATTGATTTACCGGTGTATGTGTTCAGGGCTAAAGAGCCTGGTCCTACCCTTTTACTTACTGCCGGCATGCACGGCGATGAAACCAATGGCATTGAAATTGTGAGACAGTTGATTTCTTCCAAAAAGATTATGCCGGAACGAGGAAGCGTAATTGCCATCCCAATTGTAAACATTTACGGCTTTCTTCAACATGCGCGTTATTTGCCTGATGGGAAAGATCTTAATCGAAGTTTTCCCGGACACAAAAGTGGGTCATTAGCGAAACGCGTGGCATGGGCTGTGATGAACGACATTATGCCTCTTGTGGATTATGGCGTCGATTTTCATACAGGTGGGGCGAACGTGAGCAATTATCCGCAAATTCGATGTGAATTTAAATATACTACTAATCGAAAATTAGCCGCTTTCTTTAATGCACCGTTTACGCTGAATTCTACTATGATTGAAAAATCTTTTAGAAAAGCAGCCCATAAAGCCGGGAAAAATATATTGGTCTATGAAGGCGGTGAGTCTATGCGCTTCGATGATTTTGCTATCCGAGAAGCTATTGACGGAACCCTAAGATTGATGAAAGGGCTCGAAATGCGCTCAACGGCTCCTGAATATTTGAGACAAAATCTTGTGCTTCGAAAAAGCAAGTGGATTAGAGCGCGTTACTCCGGACTCTTCCATCCTTTCGTTAAACCCGGAGACAAAATTCGCAGAAATCAGGAAATTGGCACAATCACTGATCCTTACGGAGAGACGACCTACAAAGTGAAAGTCTCAGAAGGCGGCTATGTCATTGGCCTGAATTATACGCCCGTCCTTAACGCCGGCGATGCTATTTTGCATTTAGGGAAGGAGCATTGATTGGGGACGTATCCTTCCCCCTAATCAATCATTTTCTGATAAGCGCCCCTCGCCTTTTCCTCTAATTCCTCTCTCGTGCCATCATTAACAATGATTTCATCACAAAGGTGATGCAGTTTGGAAAAGTCGGGTTGTTTGTGGAGGCGTTGAGTGACTTCTTCTCGGGTTGAGCCTTCTCGCTTCATGACTCTTGCAATGCGGATTTCTTCGGGGGCATCGACTAATATGATGGTATCGAATCCTTCAGGTCTGCCGTTATTGAGTAAGAGTGCTGCTTCTTTTACGAATAGTTTGTAGCCTTTTTCCCGAGCTTCTTCTATGAGGCGTTGTGTTTCGCGATAAACCGCAGGATGAACAATTGCATTCAGTTCGTCTGTGCGTCCGGCTTGAAAGGCTTCACGAATTAAATGAGGTTTATTCAGCGATCCATCTTCTAAATACGATTCATCACCGAATGTTTTTTTGATGTCAGCAACGAGTTGCTCATCGGTGGTCATGAGTGACTTGGCTAAATCATCTGCATAGACCACGAAAGCACCCATACGCTCGAAATAACCGGTCAGGGTCGATTTCCCACTTCCTATTCCTCCGGTTACTCCAATTATTTTCATCACATTATAGTGTCTTTAAGGTACGCATCATCCTTCTCAGGATAATCGGTAGTGTAATGCAATCCTCGGCTTTCTTTCCGACTCATGGCTCCCCGAATAATAAGATACGCATTCGCAATCATGTTCCTGAGTTGACATAAAGGCACGCTCACTTTCGTCCGCTGATAGAAATTTTCCACTTCTTCATGGAGTAATCGCGTCCTACGAAAAGCCCGTTCCAAACGGATGTTGCTGCGTACAATACCAACATAATCCCACATGACTTGCTGCATCTCGAGTTTGTTGTGCGAAATGAGTACCCATTCTTCGGTGTTTATGGTACCTGAATCATCCCATTCGGGGATGTCATTTCGGTGGGAAACCTCTTTTACATACTCAATTGCCTTTTTAGCCGAATGTTCAGCAAGCACCAACGCCTCAAGCAAACTATTTGAAGCCAAGCGATTTGCTCCGTGAATGCCTGTGCAGGAAACTTCTCCGGCAGCAAAAAGTCCGGATATGCTTGTTTCACCGTCTAAATTGGTCACCACTCCACCGCACATGTAATGCGCAGCCGGAACAACCGGCACCCAATCGGTTGACATATCAATGTTCAACTCTTGGCATTTCGAGTAAATATTGGGGAAGGATTGAATGATATGATCTTTGGAGAGATGAGTAACATCAAGGTACACATGCGTATCCCCTCTCTTTTTAAGCTGATCATCGATGGCACGAGCAACAATATCACGAGGGGCAAGTTCTTTTCGGGAATCATACTGCTCCATGAATGGATCTCCCGATAGATTTCGGAGGATGCCACCATGTCCGCGCACCGCTTCGGAAATGAGGAACGAATCCGCTTCGGGATGATAAAGGGAAGTCGGATGAAACTGAATAAATTCCATATTTGCCACACGCGCTTTTGCACGATACGCCATAGCAACGCCGTCTCCGGTGGCAATTTCGGGGTTGGTGGTATGTAGATAAACACGCCCTGATCCACCGGTTGCCAATAAGGTGGCTTTTGCCAGAATTCTCTCAATCTGATTGTTTATCGTGTTTAGCACATATACCCCGAAACAGTGTTTATGCTCGGTATATCGCGTTATCACCTGACCAAGATGATGCTCGGTGATGAGCTCCATCGCAAAATGATGCTCTAAAATCTCAATATTGGGATGCAGACTTGCTTTAGTCAACAGAACACGCTCGATTTCACGGCCGGTCATGTCGTCCGCATGGACAATACGGTTGTGGGAATGTCCTCCTTCACGAACTAAGTGGAGTTTACCGGCTTCACTTTTTGTGAACTCAGCGCCCATGTGAACAAGTTTATCGATAACTCTCGGACCTGCCTTTATGATTTCTCGCACCACATGCTCGTTGCATAAACCGGCACCGGCGATAAGCGTATCTTCAACATGCTTTTCAAAGGAATCGGATTGATCGAGTACGGTAGCGATGCCACCCTGAGCATAGTTGGTATTCGACTCAGCACTGTTTTTCTTGGTGATGATACCAACTGTGCCGTATTCCGCTACCTCAAGTGCGTAATTTAGACCGGCACTACCACTTCCAATCACTAAAAAATCGTATCGTTTACTCATGCGTCACTCATCAGATATGCTTTGATGAACTCCTCTAAATCTCCATCCATCACGGCATCAACATTAGATGTTTCATAATTGGTACGATGGTCTTTCACCATATTATATGGATGCATCACATACGAGCGGATTTGAGATCCCCATTCATTCGCTTTTTTGGTGCCTTCAAGCGCGCTTTTTGCGGCTTCCTTAATTTCTTGCTCTAGTTTATAGATTCTTGACTTCAATAAAACCATCGCTTTTTCACGGTTTTGAAGCTGAGAACGCTCCTGTTGACATTCCGCCACAACACGCTCTTTGCGACCATCAGAAAGGGTTCCTGTCCAGATTAAACGGACGCCGGTTTCTACCTTGTTTACGTTCTGTCCACCCGCACCTGATGAGTGGAATCGTTGTAATTCAACATCAGCCGGATTAATTTCAATTTCGATTTCATCATCAATAATCGGATAAATGAAAACCGAACAAAAGGAAGTATGACGGCGCGCATTACTATCGAATGGGGAAATTCTTACCAAACGATGAACACCATTTTCAGCTTTGAGATATCCGAATGCGAACTCGCCTTTCACTTCTATTGATGCACTTTTGATTCCGGCAACATCCCCATACTGAAACTCGACCGTTGATACATTGAAACCGGCATTTTCTGCCCATCGGGTGTACATGCGATACAGCATCTGCGCCCAATCCTGACTTTCTGTTCCTCCGGCACCGGGATTTATGGTGATAAGCGCATCCCTACGGTCATCTTCATGGCGAAGCATATTCTTGAATTCAAGGGCATCGATACCGGCTTCTAGTCGGGTGACTTCCTCATTAATTTCCCCGGATACATCTTCCCCTTCCTTAAACATTTCCCGATAAACATCAATATTTTGGCGCATTTCATCGAGTTCATCCCATTGTTTGAGCCAATCTTTCTCAAAATTAAGCTCCTTCATAATTTTTTGGGCATGATCCGGCTTATCCCAGAATACCGGATCTTGAGTTTGATGTTCTAGTTCTTTAACGCGTAGCGATCTTTGATCATAGTCAAAGATACCTCCTTAGCTCATCGAGCCGCTTGTAGAGGTTTCTAACGTAATCAGTGGTATGTGTAAGTTGTTTTAAAGCCATAATTCGATAAATCGCCTAATATGCTAATAATGAAATAATGATGGTAAATGAACATGATGCTTTTTTCATAATACATGCAAAAATAAAGATTTCGTGGTTCAAAAGACAACGTATTGATGGAGTATTTCACCACTAGTCTCACATATAGAAGATCAATTTAAACAATAACTTATTCATTACTCAAAGAAATTGAGTGTTACCAAATAGAAAAACTTATCTAAAAGTATTTTTTGATAGAGATACTATTTGATAGACCCGGAAACTTCCGCGCACAACCTTTAGTAAAGTGATGCAAAGTCTGAACAATAAACTGCACAAATTCGCTCATAAATAGTTTAGATAATCAAAAAAGATGCTTCTTCGAGGGCTAATTTATTCAACAAATATCTAAAAAATGATTCGATTTGTTCTTGGCTTGTAACACGTTTAAAAAAATATTGCCTGAATAAAAGCGCTTTTTATTTATAAAAACCTAATAATAAAAGGTTTACTAAAATATTTTCCTTAAAAAGTATTGACATTGGTGTTTTTTGTTGCAAAATTTAACCAACCAATCAACTAACAACACAAACCTTATGATTAAGTCAATTAAAAGTATTGCACTCTTTACTTTGCTAATGTGCGGATTCGTAGCGACTGCAAATGCAGAAGCTGCCTATGATTCATTAGAGGCGTTTCAAGCATCTCCTGATTACATAAAGTTCATTATTGATAATTTGTGGATCTTGCTTGCCGCTGCAATGGTATTCATCATGCACTTGGGATTCGCATCTGTTGAAAGCGGGATGACTGCTGCAAAAAATACCGTAAATGTTATTTACAAGAATGTTTTCATTCTTTGTGCCGGAATTCTCACCTATGCCTTTGTTGGATTCCAGATTATGTACCCGGGCGATTTTAACGGTTTCCTTGGGTTTGGCGGATTTGGAATCGGTTTTGATCCATCTAGCGCTGTAGATTTTTTGACACCGGCCTATGGAGAAGAAATGACTATTTGGTCAGATTTTATTTTCCAGGCAATGTTTGCAGCAACAGCAGCAACTATTGTATCTGGCTGCGTTACTGGAAGAATCAAACTTCATGTTTTCATGATTTTTGGCGTATTTCTTGTAATGCTTTCTTACCCAATTACCGGTAGCTGGGTATGGGGTGGCGGCTGGTTAGATGAACTAGGCTTCTATGACTTTGCGGGTTCTACCCTAGTGCATGGAGTGGGCGGTATTGCCGGTCTTGCTTGTATCATCTTACTTGGAGCACGTAAAGGTAAATTTGTCGATGGAAAGATTAATCCGATTCTTGGTCACAATATACCATTGGCAACCGTTGGAACTTTCCTACTATGGTTCGGATGGTTCGGCTTTAACGGTGGTTCAGTGTTAAGCGCAGATCCTATCGAAGTAAGTTTTGTATTCGTTACTACTGCCCTTGCTGCGGCTGCCGGATCAATGGCTGCCATGCTCACCACAAAATTGCTCATCAATAAACTAGATGCAACCATGGCGCTTAATGGTATTCTTGCGGGATTAGTGGGAATTACAGCTGGTGCTGATGTTATTTCTCCACTTTTCGCAGTAATTGTTGGTGCTATTGCAGGTGTGATTGTTGTTTTTGCAATCATCGGTCTTGACAAATTGAAACTCGACGATCCGGTGGGCGCTGTTTCTGTACACGGTATTTGCGGTATTTGGGGAACACTTGCTGTGGGTATTTTCGTAGCGGAATACTCTTTCCTAACACAGTTAATCGGAACACTTGCAGTATTGGGCTTTACATTTGTGCTCTCATTCGCTGTATTTGCAGCCTTAAAGTACACTATTGGTGTAAGGGTTAGCGAAGAGTATGAAAACTCCGGCCTCGATATTGCTGAGCATGGTGTAAGTGCTTATCCAAATTTTGCAGGAATCGAAACCAATGGTTTTGCTGCAAAATCTACAAAAGTAACTGCAGAATAAATTCAATTCTTATCTTTAACTCGAAGCCGGTATGGTGCCGGCTTCGAACCAATAACTTAATCAAATCAAATTATATGAAAAAAAGCTATAACCGTTTAAAAGCATCCTTCTTCATTTTATTAGGGATACTCAGCTTTACTGCTGCAACTGAACAAGTACAAGCACAGTTTTCACTAGGGGTTGACTACAACAGTCGTTATGTATGGAGAGGGTTTGACTTCGGAAATTCCCCTTCTATTCAGCCTGAAATTACATTCACTTATGGTGGATTAGAAGTTGGCGCATGGGCAGCGTATGCAACTAACGGTAACCCTGCAGGTTCAGAAATCGATTTCTTCGCTTCTTATACTTTTGAAACAGAAGCGGGTGATTTCTCTCTTTCTTTAACCTCATATACTTTCCCAGATGATCCGGTTGATTATTTCAGCAGTGACGCTCATTTCGTTGAATTAGGTCTCGGATACAGCACCTCACTCACTGAAAGCTGGGGACTATATCTTGAAGGTGGCGTTTTCATCCATAATGATGATGACAACTCAATCTATGGCGAGATCGGTTTTGAATATGAAGCAGCTGATTATACCCTCTCATTGTTCACCGGTTTTTCTCCTAAAGAATCTGCTGATTACGGAAATTCAAAATTCGCTTTCATTAATACAGGCCTTTCGCTTGCTAAAGAACTCAAAATCACTGAATCATTCAGCCTTGATCTAAAGAGTTCCATCATTGCAAACCCACATGCGAAAACTGCATTCTTTGTATTCGGATTCGGATTCTCACTTTAATCAGGTAGACAAATAATTTTCTAACAACTTCTTGATAACAGTCGAATCAAATAGAAAGAACCACTTCGGGAAACGAAGTGGTTCTTGTTTTTTATACATTTATGATTCATTATAGCGTGATTATTTCAGCACTATTCACTATCGTGTCATAAACGGCTACGGTAGCTTCCCCATCAAATCCATTTGCTGAACCGGGATTTAACCAAATCGACTTCTTTCTCACAATTACATGCGGCTCATGCGTGTGTCCTGAAATCACCAAATCATAATTTCCTGACATAACCAAAGCTTCTGTTATTTCAGGAATTGTTCCATGATACAAGGCTATTTTCCGTTCATTTATTTCAAAGCTCGCAAACTCCCCGTGAATTTCGACTTTTCCTTCATTCGCTTTTGAAAGTAATCTGTAATGATCCCCATCATTATTGCCGAAAACTGCATGTACTTTAAGCCCTTTAAACAACGGAATGGTGAAGGGACTGCAAAAATCACCGGCATGAAACACTACATCAGTCTTTAGTTCTTTGAACTTCTTAACGGCCTTTTTAATGTGCTCAACATGATCATGAGTATCCGAAAGTATTCCTATAAGCATGGATTTATACCATTTGATTTATTGAATAACTAGAAAAATATCATGCCTGTAAGATGCATAATTCAACTAAAAAAAGCATTAGTGCATAAGTTTTGATGCAAACTTTATGTGATTGCTAAAAATGATAAAAGTCGTTATTTTATGAAGCTATAATTTTATCTAAAAATCACTTTCACATAAACTAAATTCATGCCACAGCATAAATCTTCAGTTAAAAGAGTCCGTCAGGAAAAAAAACGCCGTATTCACAACCGTGCTTTACGCTCTAAGTTACGTACACTATACAAAAAAGTATTGGTGACTGACGAGAAAGAAAAAGGCGAAGTACTTCTTAAAGAAGCTGTTTCTTACATTGACCGTATGGCTGTTAAAGGTATTGTTCACAAAAACAACGCTGCTAACAAAAAGTCAAGACTCGTACGTCACGTAAATAATCTTTCCTAAACACCTTGCCTCATGTCCCGCGCCCTGCTTGCTATTCTCGACGGTTTTGGAATAGCACAAAATTCATCTATAAGTGCAATTGACCAAGCTAATAAACCCTTTTATGACAGTCTGATTAAGCAGTGGCCGCACACGGAACTTACTGCATCAGGGGAAGCCGTGGGGCTTCCCGAAGGTCAATTTGGGAATTCAGAAGTTGGTCATCTAAATATTGGCGCAGGACGCATTGTTTGGCAGGAATTATCTCGCGTAAACAAATCAATCCGTGAGGGTGAATTCTTTGAAAACCCTGTACTTGTTGGCGCCGTAGATAAAGCCTTGGAAAAAGGGTATATCCATATCATCGGACTTTTCTCTGATGGAGGAGTACACAGCCACAATAATCACCTTTTTGCATTACTTAAACTCTGCAAAGATAAAGGACTCAAACGCGTTTATGTACACGCATTAACCGATGGCAGAGACACCGGCCCTCATTCCGGTTTAGGGTACGCAAAAGATTTTTTGATTCAAGCAAAAGAAATTGGTGTTGGCGAGTTGGCTTCAGTAATTGGCCGTTATTACGCTATGGACAGAGACAAGCGTTGGGAGCGCGTCAAAATTGCTTATGATGCCTTGGTTTATGGAACCGGCAAAAAGCAACCCGATGCCTTACACGCATTTCAGCAGAGCTATGACGAAGGAATTACAGACGAGTTTATTAAACCTGTTATTATAAACTCCTCTTCTGAGTCTCGGATTAAAAAAGAGGATACCGTTATTTTCTATAACATCAGAGGCGATAGAGCTCGTGAAATTACAACGGTACTCACTGACGGGTCATTTAAAGAGTTCAAAACTGAGGGTGATTTAGAACTAAATTACATCACCTTTACACAGTACGATGCAACGTTTGAACGCCCACAAGTAGCTTTTCCTCCCGTTAATCTTGCAAATACCCTGGGGGAAGTTGTCGCAGCGCATGGCTTGAAGCAACTCAGAATCGCTGAAACTGAGAAATATCCTCACGTAACGTATTTCTTTAATGGGGGCATTGAAGAACCTAACCCCGGCGAAGAACGGATTATGGTGGCTAGTCCTAAAGTGGCAACCTATGATTTACAACCTGAAATGAGTGCTCCTGAAGTGGGGGACAAACTCTGTGAAGCCCTTTCTTCTGAAAAATTTGACTTAGCTATTCTCAATTTTGCCAATCCGGACATGGTGGGACATACCGGAGTAATGGAAGCTGCAATTAAAGCAGTTGAAGCGGTTGATTTCCAATTAAAACGGGTTGTTGAAACGGCACTTGCTCACAATTATAAAGTCATCATCATTGCAGATCATGGTAATGCGGATTGCATGGAACAAACAGACGGAAGTCCACATACCGCGCACACTACTGCTCCTGTTCCATTTGTTTTGATTGATCCAGATAGGAAAGATGTCACTTTAAAGGAAGGAATATTGGCTGATGTAGCACCTTCGCTATTAAAGTTATTGGGAGTTAATAAACCGGCAGAAATGACAGGGAACGCACTTTTCTAGAAAAAGACACGTTCCCTATTTCGTTATTTAGCGATTTAGGATTCTCGCTTATTAATCAGAATTGCACCTGCAAAGCCATCGTTGCCGAACATTAGGGTTGCTCTGTTGCTAGTTAGAACTTCCACGGAGCGAACATCTGCGACATTTACCATATCAAAGATTTTCGCAAACTCATTACCCATGCGAACACCATCTACTACAAACAGTGGTTCGGTTGACAAGGTAAATGAGGCAACGCCCCGAATTTGAATTACGGCCGTTCGTCCTTCCCCAACTACACGAACCCCGTGTAACCGCTTGAGATATTGATCAAGCGTAACGCCTGACATCTCTGCATTTACCTGCTGTGCAAAACGACCCCTGTCATCGTTGTTACGGATAACCTCAGTCGAAGGTCCACACGCAGATAACAGCATCACTAAAACAGCAAAACACGCTACTGACACAACTTTCATAGTGATCCTTTCTAAAAGACTGAACATAATTTCATTCAGAAATATAACAAAAGGCCTTGAAAAATAATTGCAATTCTGAGGATAGAGAAATTCTTATTCAATTTTTCTCATTGTAATCACAATCGCACCTGCACCACCTTCTCCACCATAGAGTTGAGTGGCTCTTGGACTTCTAAGCACTCGGATATTCTCAACATCAGCCATATTGACCATATCGAATACCCTGCTGAAATCACGTCCAACATTAGTGCCATCAACAATAAAAAGTGGACGAGAATCTACACTACTCGCTTCGTACCCTGATATACGCACATCGGCATTTCTTCCACTACCTCTTACACGCACCCCTGAAAGTCGGTTTAAATAGGTATCAAGCGTAACCATTGAACGGTCAACATCAACAGTACTTCCAAACCGGGATGATCGTTCGGTTGTATTTTCACTACTTCCACATGCTGTAGCAAAAACCAAAAGGAGTGACGCAGCAGCTAAGACGATATAATTTTTCATGATTGATTGGTTGTATTTATGTTTAAATGCTTAGGAAAATATAGTTTAATTTTCCTAAAAAAACATACTCAAATTTCAGACGAGCTGAAGTAAATAAAAAAGCGTTATTCTATTCGTTTTTTGACCATTTTTTTAGTAATCTTGCACTCAAAGTTTTAGAACGAAATACGTTGAAATATTTCATTTAATTATTTTTTAAATCGTTAGAGTTAACCCATCTCTTTTGCCTGCTATAGTGCTGATAAATTTTGAGTTAAAGCATTAGTAACAGAGTCTTAAGGCTAAGAGAAATAATTATTATAATGTAATGAGCGAATCAAACCAACCTACACGAATTACCATTGCTCGCGGAGATGGAATTGGACCAGATATTATGGATGCTTGTCTTAAAATTTTAGACGCATCTTCCGCGAATGTTGCTTACGACGAAATTGAGATCGGTCAAAAGGTTTATGAACGAAATATTGAATCCGGAATAGAGCCTTCCTCTTGGGATATTTTGGTGAGAAATAAAGTTTTCCTAAAGTCCCCAATTACAACGCCACAAGGGGGCGGTTTTAAAAGTTTGAATGTTACCATCAGGAAGTCGCTTGGCTTGTTTGCTAACATTCGTCCGGTAAAAGCGTTGGCTCCTTTTGTTAGAAGCTACTTCCCTACCATGGATTTGGTCGTTATCCGTGAAAACGAAGAAGACCTTTACGCCGGAATTGAGCATCAGCAAACGCCTGAAGTAGTGCAATGCTTAAAATTAGTTTCACGCCCTGGTTGCGAACGCATTATCCGGTACGCATTCGAATACGCTCGTGCTTATGGTCGGAAAAAAGTAACCTGCATGACCAAAGATAACATCATGAAACACACCGATGGACTTTTCCATCAAGTGTTTGATGAAATCAAAGCAGAATATCCTGAGATCGAAACCGATCATTACATTATTGATATTGGTGCTGCGCGTCTTGCCGATACACCGCATTGGTTTGATGTAATCGTAACACTTAACCTTTACGGTGATATCATTTCTGATATTACTGCGCAAATTTCCGGTTCAGTTGGTCTCGGAGGTTCTGCCAATATTGGTAGTGATTTTGGGATGTTTGAAGCCATCCACGGTTCTGCTCCGGATATAGCAGGAAAAGATATTGCAAATCCATGCGGACTCCTTCATGGTACGATTATGATGCTATCGCACATCAATCAACCTGATAAGGCGGAGTTGATTATGAATGCCACGTTAAAAACCATCGAAGATGGTATCCACACCGTTGATATGAGGAATAAGCATTTCTCCAAGAAAATAGTGGGAACCAAAGAATTTACACAAGCCATCATTGATCGGATTGGTGAAGTACCGAAAGAACTCCGCAAAGCCGATTATGGAAGATCTTCGCACCAAATCAATGTAGAAAACATCAGACGTCCAAGGCCGGAGAAAGCACTCGTAGGTGTTGATGTGTTCCTGGATTGGGATGTATCAGACAGAAATCCTACCGTTTTGGGCAAGATTCTTGAAGAAAATCAAGCCGGAGCCTTAAAGTTGAAAATGATTACCAACAGAGGTGTAAAAGTCTATCCTGATGGACTTCCGCAAACATTCTGTACTGATCATTGGCGCTGTAGATTTACAACCGGCGATAATGGCAACCCTGTAGATTATAACGAAGTAGTTTCGCTCTTAGGAAATCTGACAAAAGCCGGATTAGACTGCATCAAAACAGAAAATCTATACATGTTTAATGGAAAACGCGCTTACTCGTTAGGACAAGGCGAGTAGATTTAGCAAAACTTCATCCCAAAAAAGCCGCTCTGAGACATTTAGAGTGGCTTTTTGTTTTATGGGGATGACATCCTTCCCTATAAAATTTTTTCTCCGAAGGCTCTTATTTGGGTGCAGGCTTTTTCGAGGATGTCGTATTCTTTGGCATAACAGAACCGTAGATAAAACCTGCCATGTTCAGGGTTCGAGAAGAAGGAATTCCCCGGGACACTTGCCACTCCTGCCTCTTTAATGAGAGTTTCGCATGCTTGTTTGTCGTTATCCATTCCACCGCGTTTCTTGGATAGCTTTTCGAAGTTTGCGAACACGTAATACGCCCCTTCCGGACGCTCGAATTCAAAACCGGCGGTTTCCATGGCATCACAAAACATCCCCCGTTTAATTTCATAATCTTTCTTCATTTGTTCGAAATACGAGGCATCCATATAGAAGGCTTCATCCAAACCGTATTGCAAAGGAGTGGACGGACAGATATAAATTAAATCGCTGATCAATCCCATTTTTTCGATTACCGGAGCCGGCGCGGTTGCACTTCCGAGCCTCCATCCCGTCATATTAAACGTCTTTGAAAAACTCGAAATCGTGATGGTTCGCTCAAATCCTCCCGGAATCGAAGCCAACGAAAGATGCTCGTTGCCATCATAAGTCATGTATTCATAGACTTCATCCGTAAACGCCCAAATGTCATATTTTTGAAGAATCCCCAAAAGCTGTGTGAGTTCTTCTCTTTTCCAGACTTTCCCGTTTGGGTTTCCAGGAGTCGTGATAACAATGGCTTTTGTTTTTGGGGTGATGGCTATTTCGAGTGCATCGAAATCTACCGCCCATGTTTTGTCCTCAAGCGGCACGAAAACCGGCGTAAATCCCAAAACTTTCAGCAAATTGACATGATATCCATAAAACGGCTCAAACTGAATGACCTCATCTCCGGGGTTTAACGTTGCAAGGCAAGCGGCAACAAATGCTCCGGTTGAGCCGGTCGTTATCATCACCTCCGACTCGTCATCGCAAGGAATCTTGTTGAAGGTCTGAAACTTCTTGGCGGTATCCTTACGCAACTGCGCTATTCCGCTGTGATAAGAATAAATGGATTGGTCGTTATTGATAGCCTGAACGGCTCCGCGTTTCACAGCATCCGGAGTAGGCAAATCACATATTCCCTGACCTAAATTGATGCCATTGTACCGGTTAATCATTTGTGTTACCGCTCTGATATCACTTTGACGGAGATCAAGGGTTCTGTCGGCTAATGGTTTCATAAGATTAGGATGAAATTAATGTTAAAGGCAGGGTAATTACAGGTGAAGAATAACTAAATGTCTCGCCTTTTCTATGTTTATAGACCTGTGCATTCCATTGAATTTTTTTCACCCCGAATGGCCAGGGTTCCAACGTAAAAGTCTCTGTTTCTGTAGGATGCGGATCCATTTTAAAATCTGTATTTAATGGGGATGGAGGCTCTCCAAAAGGATTTTTCTCTTTTCCCATACACATGCGAAGGCTGATGTAATCCCAAAAAAGTAGGTAACTATTGAGGGTTGCAACTTTTTCTGTAAGCTCTGAAAGACTATACTCAATATGTTGGGAAATCTCTTCAAACAGCATGGATTCTTTTTCAGAAGCCTGTTTAAAGAACTGCGTCATCATAGGGTCATTGTCATCTTTGAGAGAAGCTAAGCCAATGTTGTGTCGATACACCAACAATGCAGGAAGCATACCAAATCCGATGCTGTTTGAAAGTCCGGCTTCCCAAATCTTCACATGATCAGGTTGCTTCATCTTTAGGAAATCGTAAGGATGCCCGGTTTGTGGATCAATTTCAGGATGCAACTCCCAGGATGTCCATCCAACATCGTGAAGCAGTGCTGCGGTGCGTAAGGCTTCGGCAAACTCCGGAATACGAAAAGAGCTATTTCCCCACAATCGTGCAATTTCTCCGGTCATTCTGCTGTGATGTAATTGTGTAATACACCAAGCCTCATGCTCATTGATCTTCCGAATAATCATGGTTGCCACCCAAAGACATGATCCACAAAATGCAAATAAGCTTCCTTATATGCTTCGCCTGTTGCCGCAAAACCACCACTATGCCTACCCTGCAATTCAAGCCAAAAGGCTTCACCTTGAAACGTCTCGTACAGCGTACGACCCATTCTGTACGGAATTACTTCATCGGTTGGGCTGTGCGCTACAAGCAGAACTCCCCCGAAATCTTTAAGCCATTCTTTCGTATTCAGCTTAACCCTCGCCAGCCAACGCACGGGAAAAATCGGGTAATAATGGGCGGCTACATCAACAATTGAGGTAAAGGTTTCCTCAAGAACAAGCCCTTTGCTCTGTTTATTAACCGCAATATAAGTTGCGACAGAACCACCCAGTGACCTTCCAACCGGTAAAATGTTATCGGGATGAATCCCTCTTTCCTTAACCAAGAACTCCCATGCCGCAATACCATCGTCAAGAATATTTCTTTTGGATGGAGTTCCGTAACTAAGCCCGTAGCCTTGATAATCATACAGCAGTACATTGAAACCCATACGAGCAAAGGCTTGCATGGTTGACACCCTATCCGAAATGTTCCCCGCATTTCCGTGTGAAAAAAGAATGGTAATTGCCTCGGGGTTTTGCTCAAGAAACCATCCATGAATCAGGTTTCCGTTTGAGGATTTCATCCATACATCTTGGGCATCAAGACCGACATCAGCCGGGGTAAAAGAAATATTCTTCGATGGAAAGAAAATCAATTGTTCTTGAAAGAAAAAAAGAAAGGCTGCAAAAAGTAGATAAGCGCCAACAAGAATCGCAACTACTGAAAGCACTACGGACTTCATTCGTTGTTTTGATGTGCGTCTTTAGTGGTTGACTTCATTTTTGTATCAATCTCTTTTTTAAACTTGGAAGCGACCATAAGGTTTATCACTCCACCAACGACACAAATTACCCCGGTAATCTGCCCCCAAATACCTGTAAAGGTAGTTTCCCCATAATTTGAAAAAAAACTAATAAGACCAACTAAAGCAACAGTTATACCGGTTGCGAGAACAACATAATAAAGTAGTTTTTTTGTCATTTCTGAGGATATTATTTTTTAGTGATACTTAAAATCAAAATTTTCCCACGAATAATCCGGCTCACTCCAGCTAAGCTCATAATTTTTGACGCTCGAACCGGCAGGCCCTTTCTTGCATAATTCAACAACAATTTCAATAGCTTGAGGCACCCCTTCAAAATACGCCTCCACACTACCATCTTTGAGGTTTCTCACCCATCCTGTTAAGCCATTACGGCGAGCATTTTTAAAAACGAAATAACGAAATCCTACCCCCTGCACACGACCTTCCACCCGAATGCGGGCTGCTGTAATCTGTTGAGTACTCATGCGGAAATACAAATTTTAATCCATATTGATAACAGTATAATTTCTAATATAATAAGAAATCATCCATTTTTACGAATCACATTTGTGGGGATTGAGGATGAGGAGTTGAGGAAGCTGAAAGCTGAAGGCTGAAAGCTGAAAGTTTTTTGGTTGAGGATGGGGAAGCTCAAAGCTGAAGGCTGAAAGTTATCTTGGTTGAGGAGTTGAGAGGTTGAGGAGTTGAGAGGTTGCTTTCCAGCCCCCTAATTGATTGGACAAATACTAAACTACAAAAGTTTATATTTTATAATCATGACAAAACA
>Ga0213835_100354_pt1 | contig 47932 bp, 35 predicted proteins | sample SWPATP01_FD_160576 | JGI IMG/M metagenome (GOLD analysis project Ga0213835, IMG submission 160576) | Coastal seawater microbial communities from Marineland, Florida, United States - SWPA TP0 #1 | ecosystem: Environmental > Aquatic > Marine > Coastal | place: USA: Florida | collected 2016-08-05
CCGCGCATCACCATACCGGCCCGCGGCATGTCCGGCCGCACCTTCGAGGCCTGAAACATGACCGCACCCGATCACACGCTCAGACGTCGGAATAATCCTTGCATCGAAGGAGGCATCCAAACATGGACGCCTATCACCCCGGAAACGGGGTCCCTATTGCACGCCTGTCCACAGCCATCTCGGCGTGAGGCACGTCGCGCCGCACAGCACCGACACGAAGGCAATGACGAGCAACTCGCCAAGGTCATGCCGGGTGTTCCCGGCGCGGGGATCGGGGACGTCTTCGAAGGCGGTCAGGAACAGGTGCATGGCGGCGATGGGCTCCGAGGGATGGGCCCACCTCCCAGAATCCATCAAGCCCTCAACCGCAAGGGGCACCGCTCAGACCGCCAAGGTCATATGCGATTCCCCTGGATAGCGGGGTCCTTGATGCGCGCCGATCAACACTGCGGCCTGACCGGCTATGGCGTTTCACCCGTGCGTGCGTCCGCGGCCGCCGGAGGCTCGTGCTTGGCAACCTGAACCCGAAGCGCCTTCAGCCGGACGCGGCCGTCCCGGCCGCGCTGGAGGAAGGGGCGGGGTCAACTGACACCAAGGTCGCCCCCTGAGGGCACCGTTCCCGGCCCGCGAAGGCACGTTTCGGGCACCGGAACCCTTTCCGACAGGAACGCCACCCGAGACCGGGGTCTCATGACACCCAAACCCCCGCCGTCAGCCCCTGGGCACCAGCCGCAGCCCCAGTTCGCGCAGCTGCGCCGCACTCGGCTCCGAGGGGGCCCCCAGCAACAGGTCCTCGGCGCGCTGGGTCATCGGGAACATGATCACCTGCCGGATGTTCGCTTCGTCCGCCAGCAGCATGACGATCCTGTCGATTCCCGCCGCACACCCGCCATGCGGCGGGGCCCCGAAGCGGAACGCCCGCACCATCCCCCCGAACCGCTTCTCGACCTCGTCCGAGGGATAGCCCGCGATCTCGAACGCCCGGAACATGATCTCCGGCGTGTGGTTCCGGATCGCCCCCGACAGGATCTCATATCCGTTGCACGCCAGATCATATTGATAACCCAGCACTTTCAACGGGTCCTCCTCGAGCGCCGCCAGCCCCCCCTGCGGCATCGAGAAGGGGTTGTGCGAAAAATCGATGGCCCCGGTCTCCGGGTCCTTTTCGTACATCGGAAAATCGACGATCCAGGCGAATGCGAACCGCCCCTCCTCCGTCAGCCCCAGCTCCCGCCCGATCTCCACCCGCGCCTTCGCCGCCACAGCCTCGAACGCCTCCGGCCGCCCGCCCAGAAAGAACGCGGCATCCCCGACATTCAGCCCGAGCTGGTGCCGAATGGCCTCGGTCCTTTCGGCCCCGATGTTCTTCGCGATCGGCCCCGCCCCGACAACCTCGCCACCTTCCTCGCGCCAGAAGACATAGCCCATCCCCGGCAACCCTTCCTTCTGCGCAAAGGAATTCATCCGGTCGCAAAACGCCCGCGAGCCCCCCCCCGGCGCAGGAATGGCGCGGATCTCCGTGCCTTCCTGTTCCAGCAGACGGGCGAAGATGCCGAAACCCGAGCCGCGGAAATGCTCGGACACGTCCTGCATCTCGATCGGGCAGCGCAGGTCGGGCTTGTCGGTGCCGTATTTCCGCAGGGCCTCGGCGTAGGGAATGCGGGGCCAGTCGGCATCGACGGTGCGGCCGCCGCCGAACTCGTCGAACACGCCCGAAATCACCGGCTGCATCGCCGCGAACACGTCGTCCTGCGTGACGAAACTCATTTCCACGTCGAGCTGGTAGAAATCGGTGGGCGAGCGGTCGGCGCGGGGGTCCTCGTCGCGAAAGCACGGCGCGATCTGGAAGTAGCGGTCGAAGCCCGCCACCATGATCAGCTGCTTGAACTGCTGCGGCGCCTGCGGCAGGGCGTAGAACCTCCCCGGATGCAGCCGCGAGGGCACGAGGAAGTCGCGCGCCCCCTCCGGCGAGGACGCGGTGATGATCGGCGTCTGGAACTCGGTGAAGCCTGCTTCCCACATCCGCTGCCGCATCGAACGCACCACGTTCGCGCGCAGCATCATGTTGGCGTGCAGCCCCTCGCGGCGGAGGTCGAGAAAGCGATAGGCGAGGCGCGTCTCCTCGGGATAGTCCGGCTCGCCGAAGACCGGCAGCGGCAGCTCGCCCGCCGGGCCCAGCACCTCGAGGTCGCGGACATAGACCTCGATCTCGCCCGTGGGCAGCTTCGGGTTCACGAGGCTCGCCTCGCGCGCCTTCACCTCGCCGTCGATCCGGACCACCCATTCCGAACGCAGTTTCTCGACCTCGGCGAACACCGGGCTGTCGCCGTCGGCCAGCACCTGGGTCATGCCGTAATGGTCGCGCAGGTCGATGAAGAGCACCCCGCCATGGTCGCGGATACGGTGGACCCAGCCCGACAGGCGGACGGTCTGCCCGACATGGGTTGCGCGCAGGGCGCCGCAGCTGTGGGTGCGATAGGCGTGCATGGGGCCTCCGGAGGGGGATGTGAGCTCGCGGCGCGGGTAGAGCGCCGGGGGGCCCCGAAGTCAAGGGTGCGGACCGCAGCGGCGCGAAAGGGAGGGCTCCGGGGGCACGGTGCGGGCCTTGGAGGGGACGCAGGGCCCGCGCTTGACGGAGCAGGGGGATTGCGCCAGCATTCGCGCGGGAGTTGTGCAGGGGCGGAGGACGCGCCCGTGCCGGGCAGTGGAAGGGATCGGAACGGACAGCGAGAGGGACAGGCCATGGTCGAGATCGTCAACCCCGGCCGCTTCACCGCGATCGGCCCCGCGGTGGCGCAGCTCAAGAAGGATCATCCGGGGGTCTATGACAGCCCGCTGTGGGGTGAGAAGAACACCGCCCACATGAAGAACCTCGGCTTCGTCATCGGCTATCGCGATGGTGCCAGGTCGCAGTGGTTCCGCGTGGACTACGACCCGAACCCGGCGAAGGGGCTGCACCTGAACTGGGAGCAGGACAGCCGCGACGCGGGCGGCGGCAAGTGCCGGCTGAAGGAGTGCTATCTGATCCGGCCCCACATCATCGCGCCCGAGGACGAGATGTACACCTGGTGGCGCAGCACGACCCTGCACCATTGCGGCGAGTTGCCCGACGCGCTGCGCAGCAAGATGGGCGGGACGCCCGGGGGCACGGCGGTCTGGCGCGGCGCCTTCTGGACCGTGACCTGAGCGGGGGCGGCTGGCCTCCGGATCGGGGCTCCCGGGGGCGAGGCCGGGGGGCGCCCCCTGGCCGGCGGAGAGGGGGGCTGTCTGCCCCCCGCCTCCTGCGGAGGCCCCCCCGAGGATATTTTTCGAAAGATGAAGGGGAGGACCGCCCCGGGGCCCTGACCCGATCAGGGCGCCGGGGGGCCGAGGCCGGGGGGCGCGCCCCGTGGCCGGCGGAGCGGGGGACAGGCGGGGATCAGCCCTGCAACGGGCGCACCGCCAGAGGGCCCTCGCTGCGCGCCTGCATCGCCAGGGCGGCGGCCGCGCTGCCGGCGGCGGTGGTGAAATAGGGGATCTTCTCGGTCAGGGCGACGGCGCGGATGTCGCGGCTGTCCTCCACCGCCTGCGCGCCCTCGGTCGTGTTCATCACCAGCGCGATCTCGCCGTTCTTGAGCATGTCCACGATGTTGGGCCGGCCCTCGTAGACCTTGTTGACCACCGTGCAGGCCACCCCCTCGGCCTGAAGGAAGGCCGCCGTGCCCCGGGTGGCGACGATGGCAAAGCCCATCTCCACCAGCCGGCGCGCCGCCCCGGCCATCTCGGCGGTCTTGTCGGCATCGCGCACCGAGACGAACACGCCCCCCTCTTCGGGCAGATGCACCCCCGCCCCCAGCTGCGCCTTCAGGAACGCGCGGGCAAAGCTGCGGTCCCAGCCCATCACCTCGCCGGTCGAGCGCATCTCGGGGCCGAGGAGCGTGTCCACGCCGGGAAAGCGCGCGAACGGCAGCACCGCCTCCTTGACCGAGAACCACGGCATCCGCGGGTCCGCCAGCGTCAGCGGATCGGCCAGCGGCAGCGGGTCGTCCGGGCCCACGCCGGCGGGGTATGGCGGGCGCAGCGGGAAATTCGACAGGGGCTCGCCCGCCATCAGCCGCGCCGCGATCGAGGCGATGGCGCTGTCGGTCGCCTTGGCCACGAAGGGCACCGTGCGCGAGGCCCGCGGGTTCACCTCCAGCACGTAGATCTCGCCGTCCTTGATCGCGAACTGCACGTTCACGAGGCCGACGACATTCAGCGCCAGCGCCAGCGCCCGGGTCTGTTCGCACAGCGCGGCCACCATCTCGGGCGGCAGGGTGTGGGGCGGCAGCGAACAGGCGGAATCGCCCGAATGCACGCCCGCCTCCTCGATGTGCTGCATCACGCCCGCGACATGCACCTCGCGGCCGTCGCTCAGCGCATCCACATCCACCTCCACCGCGCCGGTCAGATAGCTGTCCAGCAGCACCGGCGAGGTCCCCGAGACATGCACGGCTTCCGAGATGTAGCGCTCCAGATGTGCGTCGTCGCGCACGATCTCCATCGCCCGGCCGCCCAGCACATAGGAGGGGCGGATCACCAGCGGATAGCCCACCTGCGCGGCGATCCGGAACGCCTCGGCCGGCGAATGCGCCAGCCCGTTGACCGGCTGCTTCAGCGCCAGCCGGTGGATCAGCGCCTGAAACCGCTCGCGGTCTTCCGCCAGGTCGATGGCATCGGGCGAGGTCCCCAGGATCGGGATCCCCTCCGCCTCCAGCGCACGCGCGAGCTTCAGGGGCGTCTGGCCCCCGAACTGCACGATCACGCCCACGAGCGTGCCGGCCTGCTGCTCGACGTTCAGGATCTCGAGCACATGCTCCAGCGTCAGCGGCTCGAAATAGAGCCGGTCCGAGGTGTCATAGTCGGTCGAGACCGTCTCGGGGTTGCAGTTGATCATGATCGTCTCATAGCCCGCATCCGACAGCGCGAAGCAGGCATGACAGCAGCAATAGTCGAACTCGATCCCCTGTCCGATCCGGTTCGGCCCTCCGCCCAGGATCACCACCTTGCGCCGGGCGCTGGGCCGCGCCTCGCACTCCGCCTCGCCCATCGCCGGCGTCTCATAGGTCGAGTACATGTAGGGCGTCTGCGCCTCGAACTCGGCCGCGCAGGTGTCGATGCGCTTGAACACCGCCTCGACGCCCAGGCTCTGGCGCGCGCGGCGCACCTGCGCCTCCTCCCGCACGGTCAGCGCGGCGAGGCGGGCGTCGGTGAAGCCCATCATCTTCAGCCGCCGCAGGCCCTCCTCGGTCATCGGCAGCCCGTCGCGACGGATCGCGGCCTCGACCTCCACGATCTCGCGGATGCGGGCGAGGAACCACGGGTCATAGGCGGTGGCCGCGGCGATCTCGTCGTCCGTGAGCCCATGCCGCATCGCCTGTGCGATCAGCCGCAGCCGGTCGGGGGTGGCGGCCGAAAGCGCCTTGATGACCGCGGCCTTGTCCGGCGCCCCGGGAATCGCGATCTCGTCGAAGCCCGAGAGCCCCGTCTCCATCGAGGCCAGCGCCTTCTGCACGCTCTCGTGAAAGGTCCGCCCGATCGCCATCGCCTCGCCCACCGACTTCATCGCGGTGGTCAGGTCCGGCTTCGCGCCCGGAAACTTCTCGAAGGCAAAGCGCGGGATCTTGGTGACCACATAGTCGATCGCCGGCTCGAAGCTCGCCGGCGTGACCCGCGTGATGTCGTTGTCGAGTTCGTCCAGCGTATAGCCCACCGCCAGCTTCGCCGCGATCTTGGCGATGGGAAAGCCGGTGGCCTTGGACGCCAGCGCCGAGGACCGCGACACCCGCGGGTTCATCTCGATCACCACCATCCGCCCCGTCGCCGGATCCACCGCCCACTGCACGTTGGAGCCGCCCGTCTCCACCCCGATCTCGCGCAGGCAGGCGATGGAGCCGTTGCGCATGAGCTGATATTCCTTGTCGGTCAGCGTCAGCGCGGGCGCCACGGTGATCGAATCGCCCGTGTGCACCCCCATCGGGTCCACGTTCTCGATGGAACAGATGATGATGGCGTTGTCGGCCCGGTCGCGCACCACCTCCATCTCGAACTCCTTCCAGCCCAGAAGGGATTCGTCGATCAGGATCTGCCCGGCGGGCGAGGCATCCAGCCCCGACCGGCACAGCCGCTCGTAATCGTCGCGGTTATAGGCAACGCCCCCCCCGGTGCCGCCCAGGGTGAACGCCGGCCGGATGATCGCCGGCAGCCCGATCTCCTCCAGCGCAGCCATCGCCTCGGCCACCCCGGCGGCAATGTCGAACCGCCCGCCCGCGCGGCGCGGCGCCGCCACGATGGTCGCCCGGGGGTTCTCCAGCCCGATCCGCGCCATCGCCTCGCGAAAGAGCTTGCGGTCCTCGGCCTTCTCGATGGCCTCGCGCCGCGCCCCGATCATCTCCACCCCGAAGCGCGCCAGCACGCCGGCGTCATCCAGCGCCAGCGCCGTGTTCAGCCCCGTCTGCCCGCCCATGGTCGGCAGCAGCGCATCGGGCCGCTCCTTCTCGATGATCCGCGCCACCACCTCGGGCGTGATCGGCTCGATGTAGGTCGCGTCCGCCAGCTGCGGATCGGTCATGATGGTGGCCGGGTTCGAGTTCACCAGGATGACCCGATACCCCTCCTCCTTCAGCGCCTTGCAGGCCTGCGCCCCGGAATAGTCGAACTCGCAGGCCTGTCCGATCACGATCGGCCCCGCCCCGATGATCAGGATCGAGGAGATGTCGGTCCGCTTCGGCATGCCCGCCCCCATGTCCGCAAATTGGCCGGGGTTATAGCCATGGCCCGTGGGGGCGCAAGGGCACACCGCGGCCCCGCCCCCGCCCCGGCAATGCGACACCCGCCCCCGGCGCGCCTGCCCGTCCCCCCTTTCATCTTTCCGGAAATATCCTCGGGGGGGGCGCCCGAAGGGCGACGGGGGGCAGACAGCCCCCCTCCCACGCCAGCCCCAAAGCGCCTACTCCGCCGCCTGCGCCACCGCCGCCCCCCGGTACAGGTACTCGCGCGTCAGCGGCACCGCCTCCTGCCGCCGCGCCAGCTGGATCTGGAACACGCACTGCCGGTGCAGCCGGAACGTCTGCTCGCAGGCCACCAGATAGAACCGCCACATCCGGCAGAACCGCTCGTCGTAGAGCGCCCGCGCCCGCCCGAGGTTGGCCTCGAACCGTGCATGCCAGTGCCGCAGCGTCTCGGCATAATGCAGCCGCCAGACCTCCACATCGGTCTGCCACAGCCCCGCCCGCTCCACCGCCGCCATCACCTCCGACAGCGCCGGCACATAGCCGCCGGGAAAGATGTATTTCGCGATCCAGGGGTTGGTGGACCCCGGCGGCGCCGCCCGCCCGATGGTATGCACCAGCGCCACCCCGTCGGGCGCCAGCCTCTCGCGCAGGGTACAGAAGAATTCGCGGTAATGCGGCACGCCCACATGCTCGAACATCCCCACCGAGACGACGCGGTCGAACGTCCCCTCCACGCTGCGATAGTCCGCCAGCCGGATCTCCACCCGCTCCGACAGCCCCGCCGCCCGCACCCGCTCGGTGGCCACCCGGTGCTGTTCCTCCGACAGCGTCACCCCCAGCACCCGCACGCCATGCTCGCGCGCGAGGCTGATCGCCATGCCGCCCCAGCCGCAGCCGATGTCGAGCACCCGCAGCCCCGGCCGCAACAGCAGCTTGGCCGCGATGTGGGCCTTCTTCGCCGCCTGCGCCTCCTCCAGCGTCATGTGGGGCCGGGCGAAATAGGCACAGGAATACTGCCGGTCGGCATCGAGAAAGAGGTCATAGAACGCGCCCGACAGGTCATAGTGATGCGCCACATTGGCCCGCGCCCGCCAGCCCGGGTTGAACTGCCGCACCACCCGCGCCCAGTCGCGCCCGCGCTCGGCCAGCCGGTGCCACCACGCCCCGTTGCGCGCCGCCAGATTGCGCACCCCCAGCGCGATCAGCCCGTGCAGGTCGTCGCCCTCGACGGTGAGGGTGCCGTCCATGTACCCCTCGCCCACCGCCAGCGCCGGGTTGCGCACCAGCCGCCCGATCAGCCCCGGGTCGGTGATCCGCACGGACACCGGCGGCCCGGTCCCGTCGCCATGGCACCGCCGGCTGCCGTCGGGCAGATGCAGCACCAGCGTTCCCTCACGGATGAGCGCCCTCAGCGCGGGATCGAGCAGCTTCTGCCACATGGCGGGCCTCCCTCCTGCGGTCGCTCGCCGGCGACCGGGACGCGGAAGACCGATGTGCGCAGGGACTCCCGCGACGATCTGCCTCAGCCTGACCCAAACCGGGGCACGATGCAAGGCCCGCCCCCGCGCCGCAGACGAAAGATGCACAAGCTTCGCGCAGTTGATCTGTGTCAATTTCAGCCGCCACTCAAACTGTAAGGTGCGCGTTACACAATCGGGAGCCTTGCGATGCGAATCCTCTTCATCCACCCGAACTACCATTCCGGCGGAGCCGAGATCGCGGGCAACTGGCCGCCCGCCTGGGTCGCCTATCTGACCGGCGCGCTCAAACAGGCGGGCTACGACGACATCCACTTCATCGACGCCATGACCAACCATGTCAGCGAGGGCGACCTGCGCCGCATGCTGGCCGAGATCCAGCCCGACGTGGTGGGCACGACCTCGATCACGCCGTCGATCTATGTCGCCGAACACACACTGAAGATCGCCCAGGAGGTGGTGCCGAACGCCATCCGCGTCCTCGGCGGGGTGCACGCCACCTTCATGTTCAAGCAGGTCCTCTCCGAGGCGCCCTGGGTCGACGTCATCGTCCGCGGCGAGGGCGAGGAGATCATCGTCAACCTGATGGACGCGATCCGCGACGGCCGCTGGCCCGAGGACCGCAAGAAGATCCACGGCATCGCCTATGCCGAGGGCACCAGGATCGTCGCCACCCAGGCGGCCAGCACGGTCAAGAACCTCGACGGCATCAAGCCCGACTGGTCGATCCTCGAGTGGGAGAAATACATCTACGTCCCCCTCAACCGCCGGGTCGCCATCCCCAACATGGCCCGCGGCTGCCCCTTCACCTGCTCCTTCTGCTCGCAGTGGAAGTTCTGGCGCGACTATCGTGTGCGCGACCCGATCAAGGTGGTGGACGAGATCGAGGACCTGGTGAACAACCACGGCGTCGGCTTCTTCATCCTCGCCGACGAGGAACCCACCATCAACAAGAAGAAGTTCGTGCAGTTCTGCGAGGAGCTGATCGCCCGCGGCCTGCCCGACAAGGTGCAGTGGGGCATCAACACCCGCGTCACCGACATCTACCGCGACCGCGACCTCCTGAAGTTCTACCGCAAGGCCGGCCTCGTCCATGTCTCCCTCGGCACCGAGGCCGCGGCGCAGCTCAAACTCGACCAGTTCAACAAGGAAACCAAGGTCGAGGAGAACAAGGAGGCCATCCGCCTCCTGCGCGAGGCCGACATCTTCACCGAGGCGCAGTTCATCGTCGGGCTGGACAACGAGACGCCGGAGACGCTGGAGGAAACCTTCCGCATGGCCTGGGACTGGCAGCCGGATCTGGCGAACTGGTCGATGTACACGCCCTGGCCCTTCACGCCCCTCTTCCAGGAGCTGCGCGACAAGGTCGAGATCTACGACTTCTCGAAATACAACTTCGTCACGCCCATCATGAAGCCCGCCGCGATGGACCGCGCCACGCTCCTTGACCGGGTGATGCACAACTATCGCCGCTTCTACATGCGGAAGGCGCTGTTCTACTACCCCTGGCGCGGCACCGGATATCGGCGCAAGTACCTGCTCGGCTGCCTCAAGGCCTTCCTCAAGGCCGGCGTCTCGCGCACCTTCTACGATCTGGGCAAGGTCAACTACTGGGGGCCGCAGTCGAAGGAGAACGTCAACTTCGACTTCGACGAGACCAAGACCATCGCCGAGGCGCAGATGGAGGACTGGGAGGCCAGCGCCGACCGCGCCCGCAAGGCCGCCGAACGCCGCGAGGCGGTCAAGGCCCAGATGAAGGAGCGCGCCGAGGAACGCCGCGTCATGGCCTGCGGCGGCGGCACCCAGCAGATGGACGACGCCGTGCCCGATCTCGTGGGCCGCTGACATGGCAGCCAGCGCAACAGGCGGGGGCCGCATCGGCCCCAACGCCATCCTCCAGCTTCTCCCCGTCCTCGAACGCGAGGGCGGGGCGGCGCTGCGCGACCGGCTGCTGACCGCGGCCGGCCTCAAGGCGCCCCCCTCCGACGCCGGCATGATGGACGAGCGCCCGGCGGCGGCCATGCACCAGGCGCTGCGCCGCGAGTTGCCCGACCGCGCGGCCGAGCTTGCCCGCGCCGCGGGCCTCGCCACCGGCGACTACATCCTCGCCCACCGCATCCCCCGGCCCGCGCAGGCGCTGCTGCGCCGCCTGCCGGCCCCGGTGGCGGCCTGGCTGCTGACCCGCGCCATCGCCCAGCACAGCTGGACCTTCGCCGGCTCCGGCCGGTTCGAGGTGCTCTCCACCCGCCCCCTCAGCGTCCGCATCGTCGACAACCCGGTGGTGCGCGGCGAGACCGCGACCGAGCCGATCTGTCACTGGCATGTCGCGGTGTTCGAGCGCCTCTTCACCGAGCTCGTCCACCCCGACTATCGCGTGCGCGAGACCGCCTGCTGCGCCACCGGCGCCGAGGCCTGCGTCTTCGAACTCACCCGCGGCTGAGCCGCCCGCCCCCGGGCCCGCCCCGCCCTGACCCGGCGCCCTGGCCCGGCGCCGAGGCCGGGGACGGCGGCGGGGCACCGCCCGGGGGTCAGGAAGGGCCGGCCTGCGCGAGGCTGCGCAGGGCGGCGGCCATGGCGCGCAGGCCGGTGGCCTCGGCGCCGGCGGGCCGGCCGGGGCGGTCCTCGTCGTTCCAGGCCGAGATGTCGAGATGCGTCCAGGACCGCGCCGGCGCCGCGAAGACCTGAAGGAACAGCGCCGCCGTGATCGCCCCGGCATAGGCGCCCGGCGCCATGTTCAGAAGCGCCCCGTTGCGGGCCCGGATGCGGCCCGCATAGCCCTGCCACAGCGGCATGCGCCAGAGCGGGTCGTCCAGGCGCGCGCCCGCGGCCATCAGCGCGGCGGCCAGCGCGTCGTCGGTGCTGAACAGCGCCTGAAGCTGCCCGCCCAGCGCGGTGCGGGCCGAGCCGGTCAGCGTGCCGCAGTCGATCAGGATGTCGGGATCGTCCTCGAGCGCGGCGGTCAGCGCATCCGCGAGGATCAGCCGCCCCTCGCAATCGGTGTTCTCGATCTCGACCGTGGCGCCGGAGCGCATGCGCAGATGGTCCCCCGGGCGAAAGGCGGTGCCGTCGACCGCATTCTCCACCACCGGCACCAGGAGGCGCAGCCGCAGCCGGCAGCCCCACGCCATCAGCAGCGCGGCCAGACCGCCCATCACCGCGGCCCCGCCCATGTCGCGCTTCATCTGGCGCATGCCGGCGGCGGACTTCATCGTCAGCCCGCCGGTGTCGAAGCTGACGCCCTTGCCCACCAGCGTCACCCGCGGCGCGTCGGCCGGTCCCCAGCGGATATCGACGAGGCGCGGGGCCTCGGCGGCGGCGCGGCCGACCGCGGCGACGGCGGGAAAGCCCGCGGCGATCAGCGCCTCGGTGCCGCGGATCACCGCCACCTCGGCGCCGAAGGGCGCCACGACGGCGCCGAGCGCGGCCTCGATCGCCTCGGGCCCCGCGTCATTGGCCGGCCGGTCGATCAGCCGCCGGGCCCAGCGCACCGACGCCGCCTCGGCCAGCGTGTCGGCATGTCCCGCAAGGTCGGGGACGATCAGCCGCGACGCGGGCGCGGCCCCCTCCACCGCAAAGCGATAGCGGCCCAGCGCCCAGCCCAGCACCGCCGCCCCGGCGGCGGCCGGCGCGGGCCCGGGGGCCGCCAGCCAGTCGCCCGGGGGCGCCTGCGCCGCCAGCGCCGCCCAGGCCCAGGGATCGGCCGCGGCATCGGCCCCGACCAGCAGATCGCCGGGCAGGCCGGCCGCATCGGGCAGCCGCGCGATCCGGCCGGTCTTCGGCGCGAAGCCCTGCGCCGCCAGCCAGGCCTGCGCCGCCCCGCTCAGCCCGGGCGCGAGCCGCTCCCAGGCGTCTGGGCAGACGAGGCGGGCCTGCCGCAGGCCTGCGCCGCCGGCCTCGGCCAGGCCGAGCTCGGCCGCGGTCTCCAGCGCGCTCATGGCCGCGCCGAGGTCAGCCGCGGCCGGACCTCGCGCGCAAGCGCCCGCACATTGGCCGCGAAATCGACATGGCGACGCAGCGCCACCGGCATCCGGAAGCCCATCATCGTCACGCCCACCTCGGCCAGCGCGCCGATCCGCGCCGCCAGCTGCTCGGGCGTGCCGATCAGGGCAAGCCGGTCGATGGTCTCGTCGGGGATGGCATCGGGCGGCAGCGGCGCGGAGGGGTCGCGCCTTGCCGCCTTGATCAGCGGCACATGCTCGGGGTCGACCCCGAACAGCCGCCGCGTCTCGGAATGCATGCCCACGAGCGCGGTGCCGGCCACCGGGCGGCGCATCGCCTCACGGATCGGCGCGGGATCGTCGGTCAGGATCGTGCCGGTCCAGGCGATCACCTCGACCGCATCGGCCGGACGGCCCGCGGCCGTGGCGCCTTCGCGGATCCAGCCCACGATCCGCTCCATGATCGCGGGGTCCGAGACGTCGCCCACGATCACCCCGTCCGCCCGCGCCCCGGACATGCGGAACGCCTCCGGGGCCGTGGTCGCGACATGGATCGGCACCGGATGACGGACGGCGAACTCCAGCCCCACCCCGTCGAGGGCGAAGGCCTCGGTCCGCGCCGTCACGGTCTCGCCGGCGAAGAGGGCGCGCAGCGCGTCGATGGCGGCGGCGGTCATCGGCACGAAGCCGCCCCCCGGCGCGCCGATGCGGTCGCGGATGCGCGCCTTCTCGCCCGCCCCGAGGCCGAGGACGAAGCGCCCGCCGGTCAGGTTGGCCAGCGTGCCGGCCGCGCGCGCGATCTGGATGGGATGGCGCATGAAGACGCTGGTGATCCCCAGCCCCAGTTGCGCCCGCGTCGTCGCCGCGCCCGCGAGCCCCAGCGCGATGAAGGGATCGGCCATGAAGCCCTGATCCGGGGTCCAGACGAGGTCGAAGCCGTCGGCCTCGGCCTGGCGGATGGTCTCGACATAGCCGGGCAGGTCGGTCGCCTCCGGCACCAGCGAAAACGAAAGCTTCACGACCCTGCCCCCCTCAATAGCGCGCCTGCCAGCGGCGGATGCCGCCATAGGCCTTGATGAAGGCCTGAAAGTCCTGGTCGTGATAGAACTGACAGTCGCCGAGGCCGTAGGACACCGCCACCTCGATGCAGAACCGCCCCGCCGCCTCCAGCGCGACGGGCTGCTGGACATTGGTGGCGGCCGGCAGGATCGGCTGTTCCATCGCGATGGGCACGCCGATCACCGGCGCCGGGCCGAACACGCTGGGGATGACCATGCCGCAGACATGGTGCACGCCGCTCTCGAAGGGGGTGATGTCCTGCATGGTGATGGGAAAGATCACCGGGTTGCGGCCCGTCACCATCTCCATGATGTGGAGCATGCTGGCATGCGGCCGCAGGATGTAGCCCTCCTTGACCGGCGGGGTGATCGCGAAGGCGGCGGCCGAGACGAGCTTGTTGCCCTTGCAGGTCTCGGGCGTCAGGATCGCGTCCATCCGGGCGTCGATCATCCGCGGGTGCTTCTCGCTGCTCGGCAGCGGCGACATCACGAACGGGAAGGGGTCGTGCGGCTCGGGGTGCGCCTCCTGGCAGATGTGGGTCGAGACGATGACGTCGCCGCGGGTGGTCTGGCGGCGCTGGGCCATGGTGCGCAGCCGGAGCGCACAGGCGAGCCCCACGATGCAGCCGTCGGCGTCCGAGGTCAGCCCCGGGCGCGGGCCGGGCAGGCGCAGCCCGCCGTTCGAGCCGATGATCCCGAGCGTGGGCGCATCGCCGCCGCGGGTCTTGCCGTGGGTGCCGGGAAACAGGATCTTGATGAATTCGGTGCTGCCCAGCGGCCCGGAAAAGGAGTCGCGTTCGATCGCGTGGCCGCCCGCGCCGAGGAGGGCCTCGAAGGCGTCGGCGCCGTTGTCCGGGTCGTCGAGCAGGTCGATGACCTCCAGAATTTCCTTGAGCATGGGCGATCTGCCTCCCTTTCTTGCGACCTGCGCGCCCCGTGCGGGGCCTGCCGGCCGCTGGCTGTCCGGAATGGTGACGGCGCCTTGACAGATGCGCAATCCCGCTGGATCATGCATGATGTATTCTGGCGGCACCAAACCGTCAACCAACCGCAGCACGCCCCGCCGCCACGGCATCTTGCCCATCGGCCGGCCGGCGGGGGCCTGCACAGGAGGAGGCCGGCGCGGGGATGGACGCTTGCTCTGCTCCTGACGGGACGGCGGCCGGCGAGGCCGGTCTGCGGCTCGATTTCCGCGTCAACGGGGCGGCGGCCCGGGTCCGCTGCCGGCCGTGGGACAGCCTGGCGCAGGTGCTGCGCGAGGGGCTGGGGCTGACCGGCACCAAGATCGGCTGCAACGCCGGCGAATGCGGCGCCTGCACGGTGCTGGTGGACGGCGTCGCGGTCTGCGCCTGTCTCTATCCGGCCCTGCGCGCGGGCGGGCGCAGCGTGCGCACGATCGAGGGCGTGGCCACGGACGGCAGGCTGTCGGCGCTGCAGGCGGCGCTGGTGCGCCACGGCGCGTTCCAGTGCGGGTTCTGCACGCCCGGTGTGGTGATGTCGCTGACGGCGCTGCTGGAGACCTCGCCGCAGCCGCAGGAGGCCGAGATCCGGATCGCGCTGCAGGGCAATGTCTGCCGGTGCAGCGGCTATGTCGGGCTGCTGGAGGCGGTGCGGGCGGCGGTCGCCGAGCCGGCCCCATGACCGAAGCGCTGCGCCATGTCGGCCGTCCCGTGCCGCAGCTCGAGGCGGCCGAAAAGGTCACCGGCGCAGGCGTCTACACCCATGACCTCGTGGTGCCGGGCATGCTGCACGGCGCCATCCTGCGCAGCCCGCACCCGCATGCCCGGCTGCGGCGGGTGGATGTCTCGGCCGCGGCCGCGCTGCCCGGGGTGCGGGCGACGCTGTGCGGCGACGATCTGGAGCGCGGCTATCTGAACTTCGGCCCGGCCTATGCCGACCGCTGGCCGCTGGCGCGCGAGGTCGTGCGCTTCTTCGGCGAGGAGGTTGCCGCCGTGGCCGCCGAGACCGAGGCCGAGGCGCGGGCGGCGCTGCAGGCCATCGCCGTCGACTATGAGGTGCTGCCGCCGGTGCTGTCGCCCGAGGCGGCGCTCGCCCCGGAGGCCCCGGCGCTGCACCGCCGCCCGGGGCTGCCGCCCAACGTCGCGCAGCACACGGCGGCGGATTGGGGTGGCATCGACGCCGCGCTGACCGCCGCGGCGCATGTGGTCGAGGGGCGCTTTGCCCATGGGGTGGTGGTGCCGGTCTGCCTCGAGACGAATGCGGTGGTGGCGCGGTTCGATCCCGAGGCGGGGGTGCTCGACATCTGGGCCGGCACGCAGGCGCCGTTCTTCGCCCGCAAGGAGATCGCCCATGTCACCGGCCTGCCCACCGGGCGGGTCCGGGTGCGACCGATCCTGATCGGCGGCGGCTTCGGCGGCAAGTCGCAGGCCCCGGAGCCCATCGCCATCGCCGCGCTGCTGGCGCTGCGGGCCGGCCGGCCGGTGAAGATCGCGCTGAGCCGGTGGGAGGAGTTCGTCGCCGGCAAGACCGACCATGCCAAGGACATGCGACTGACCACGGCGGCCGCGGAAGACGGCCGGCTTCTGGGCCGGCGCTGCGACTATCTGGTGGACAACGGCGCCTATACGCACATGGGCCCGGCCTATGTCTCGGCGGTGCGGCAGCGGACCTCCAGCCTCTATCGGGTCGGCGCGGCGGGCTTCGACGGCCGGCTGGTCTATACCAACAAGGTGCCCGGGGGCTCCTATCGCGGCATGGGGGCGCCGCAGATCATCTGGGCCATCGAGACCCAGATCGACGAGCTGGCCGAGCGGCTGGGCAAGGACCCGCTGGCCTATCGGCTGGAGCTCGCGAACCGCCAGGACCAGACCACGCCGCAGGGGTTCCGCATCTCCACCTGCGCGCTGGCGGAATGCCTCGCCGAGGCCGCGCGCCGGATCGGCTGGGAGGACGCGCGCCGCGACGGGGGCCCGAGGGGGGGGCGCTGGCGCGGCGTGGGCCTCGCCGCGATGATCAACCCCAGCGTCGGCGTCCTCTATCCCGAGGGGAATTTCGCCCATGTCGCGCTGGAGCTGGCGGCCGACGGCGGGCTGCGCCTCGCCACCCAGACGGCCGATTGCGGGACCTGGCAGAACACCGTGCTGGCGCAGTTCGCCGCCGAGGCGCTGGACGTCCCGCCCGAACGCATCGCGGTGGTGCACATGGACACCGAGGTCGCGCCGGACGACCTGGGCAGCGCGGCCTCGCGGGTGACCTTCGTGACCGGCCGGGCGGCGCTGAACGCGGGGCATCTGCTGCGCGAGGCGGTGGCCGGGCGGCTGGCGGCGCTGTGGGGGGTGGAGGCCGGGGCGATCGTGTTCCGCGGCGATGCGCTCGGGCTGCCGGGGGACAACCGCCGCTGGCTGGACTGGCGCGAGGCGGCGGCCCTGACCGGGCCGCTGCGGGTGGAGGGGCGCCACGAGATCGACCTGCCCCGCCCCGATCCGAAGACGGGCTACGGCCATTATGCGGCGACCTACGGCTTCGGCGCGCAGGCGGCGGAGGTCGAGGTCGACCCCGCCACCGGCCATGTGCGGGTGCTCAGGGTGGTCTCGGTGCTGGACATCGGCCGGGTGGTCAATCCGCTGGCGCTGGACGGGCAGATGCAGGGCGGCATCCTGCAGGGCATCGGCATGGCGCTGTCCGAAGAGCTGGTGCTGTCCGAGGGGCGGCCGGTGAACACCTCGCTCATCAGCTACAAGGTGCCGCGCATCTTCGAGGCGCCGCAGATCGAGACCGCCTATGTCGAGACCCGCGACCCGACCGGCCCGCTCGGGGCCAAGGCCGGCGGCGAGCACTCGATCAACCCCACCGTGGCGGCGGTGGCCAATGCCGTGGCGCATGCCACCGGGGTGCGGATCCGCCGGCTGCCGATCACCCCGCACCGGCTGCGCGACGCGCTGGCGGGGACGGCCGCGCCGCCGCGGGTGCCGACCGAGCCCTGGCGCCGGCCCTACAACCTGGAGGTCGCGGCGGTGCGCGCGGCCTATCCCGGGCTGGTGTTTCCGGCGCTGAAGCGGCTGGGCGGCCGTCTGGGCCGCAAGCCGGAGGGCACGGGGCGGTTCGAGCTGGTGGCGCCGGCCGACCTCGACGCGGCGATCGGGCTGCTGGCCGGGCCGCCCGGCGAGGCGCGGCCGCTGGCCGGCGGGACCGACCTCCTGACCGGGATCCGCCAGGGCATCGCCAGCCCGAAGCGGCTGGTGGACATCTCGGCGCTGGCCGAGCTGCGCGGGATCGAGGTCGGCGACGACCGCGTCACCATCGGCGCCGCCGTGACCCTGAGCGAGATCCTCGCGCATGACGGGCTGTGCCGGGCGGTGCCGATGCTGGCCGAGGGGCTGGCGCTGGTGGCGACGCGGCAGATCCGCAACGTCGCGACGCTGGGCGGCGACCTCTGCCAGGAAAAGCGCTGCTGGTTCTTTCGCAGCGCGCTGCCCTGCTACAAGAACGGGGGCGCCAGCTGTCCCTGCTACGCCATCACCGGCGACAACCGGCACCACGCCATCCTCGGCGCCGGCCGCTGTGCGGCGCCCTGCATCGCCGACGCCGCGCCGATGCTGACGGCGCTGGAGGCGACGGCGGTCATCGCCGGGCGGGACGGGCTGCGGCGCCAGCCGGTCGAGACGCTCTATCGCGCCGCCGGCGAGCCCCGGATCGCGCCCGGCGAGGTGATGCGCCACATCGAGATCCCGCGGCCCGCCGGGGCGCGGGCGGCCTATGAGAAATACGCCCAGTGGCGCGGCGACTTTCCCGAGGCCTCGGCGGCGGTGCGGCTGCTGACCGGGCCGGACGGGGCCCTGCGCGACGTGCGCATCTCGGTCGGGGGGGTGGCGCCGCTGCCGATGCGGGCGCGGCACGCCGAGGCGCATCTTGCCGCCGCCGGGCTGGGCGACGCCGCCATCGCCGAAAGCGCCCGGCGCAGCGTGCGCGGCGCGCTGCCGCTGAGGGACAACGCCGCCAAGGCCGACATGCTGGTGGCGGTGACGGAGCGTGCGCTGCTGCGCGCCAGGGACGGCTGCTGACACAGCCGGGACGATCCTTCCAGCCAACGAAACAGGGAGCACCGACCATGACCGACCCCAGAAGACCCCGCCGCAGCCTCGCCCTCGCCGCCGCCCTGCTGGCCGGCACGACGCTGTCCAGCCCGGCCCAGGCGGCGGACCCCTTCGTCTATGCCGTGCCCTCGGCGATCACCTCGGCCATCGCCAACTTCGCCTTCGCGATGGAGCTCGGCTTCTTCGAGGAGGAGAACATCGCCCCCGAGTTCATCCCGATGTCGGGCTCGGGCGTGACCATCCCGCAGCTTCTGGCCAACCAGATCCAGTCCACCGGCGCCAGCCTCGAGCCGCTGGTGATCGCGCGCGTCCCGGGCAACCAGGACTTTCCGCTGATCTTCGTCTACAACTATCTGCGCAACTCGGTGTGGGAGTTCGCGGTGCTCGAGGACAGCGACATCCAGTCCTTCGACGACCTGCGCGGGCGCACCATCGGCATCACCTCGCTGACCGCCGGCAACATCTATTCCACCCAGTCGATCGTCGGCTCGCGCGGCATCCCCTGGGAGGAGGTCGAGACCCTGCCCGTCGGCTTCGGCGCCCAGGCCTTCGAGGCGCTGCGCACCGGGCAGGTCGACGTGCTGAACCTGTGGGATTCGATGCATCAGGCGATGGAGCTGGCCGGCATCCCCTTCCGCCGGCTGGAGCTGCCGCCCGAGTTCCAGGGCCTGTCGAGCCACGGCTTCTCGGTCACGCTCGACATGGTCGAGAACAACCCCGGCCTGATCGAGCGCTTCGGCCGCGCCGCGACCAAGGGCGCCATCGCCTGCCAGGCCAACCCCGAGGGCTGCCTGCGCGCCTACTTCCGCCAGTTCCCCGACACGATGCCGGCCGACATGGACCTCGACGCCGCGGTCGCCCGCGAGATGCCGATCATGCTGTCGCGGCTCGCGAACATCACCTTCTTCCGCGACGGCGAGGAAGCGATCTATGGCGCCTTCGAGGATCGCGACTGGGAGGCGCTGATCGACTCGCTGCGGCTCGGGGGCGTGGTGCCGGCCGATCTGGAGATCCCGCTCGACACCCTCTACACCAACCGCTTCGTCGAGGCCTACAACGACTTCGACCGCGACGCGGTGATCGCCCTCGCGCAAGCCTACGAGTGAGGACGCGACCGGCATGACCGACAGGGAGACGCATCTGAGCATCGACCGGCTGCGGGTGGTCTACAAGACCACCCGCGGGACCCTCGAGGCGATCCGCGACATCTCGCTGGACATCCGGGAGCGCGAGTTCGTCGCCGTGCTGGGCCCGTCGGGCTGCGGCAAGTCCACGTTGCTCAACATCGTCTCCGGTCTGCTGCCGCCTTCGGGCGGCAGCGTGCGCATGGGCGGGCAGGAGGTGAGCGGCCCGCGGCGCGACGTCGGCATCGTCTTTCAGGCCCCGACGCTCCTGCCCTGGAAGACGGTGCTGGAAAACGTGCTGGTGCCGGTGCGCACGCTCGGCCTGCCGCTGGAGACGTACCGGCCGCGCGCGCTGGACCTGTTGCGGCTGGTGGGCCTCGAGGGGTTTGCGCAGCACTATCCGCGCGAGCTGTCGGGCGGGATGCAGCAGCGCGTGGGCATCGCACGCGGGCTGGTGCACGACCCGGCGGTGATCCTGATGGACGAGCCCTTTGCCGCGCTCGACGCCATGACCCGCGAGCACATGAGCCACGAGTTGCAGGAGCTGTGGATGCGCGAGCGCAAGTCGATCCTGTTCATCACCCACTCGATCCCCGAGGCGGTGTTCCTGGCCGACCGGGTGGTGGTGCTGGGCGACCGGCCGGCCATGGTGCGCGAGGTGGTCGAGGTGCCGATCCCGCGGCCGCGCCGGATCGAGACCATGGCCGCGCCCGAGTTCGCGGCGGTGGCCAACCACCTGCGCACCCTGTTCGCCCCGGTCGGCGCGGGGGTGGGTGCCGGGGCCACAGCCCGCCGGGAGGCCGCGCAATGAGCGGCCTCGTCGAGCGGATCAAGGACATCCTCGTGCCGGTCGTCGCGGTGGTGGCCTTCTTCGTGCTGTGGGATCGCAGCATCGACTGGTTCTCGGTGCCGCGGCACCTGTTGCCGCGCCCCGGCGACGTGCTGACGGCCTTGTGGAACGGCTATGTCGGCGGCCGCTACTGGATCCACTTCTTCACCACACTGAAGCAGATGTGGTACGGTTACCTCATCGGCTGCTCGGTCGCCCTGATCCTCGCAGCCATGGTTGCCGAGTTCCGCATGGTCGAGCGCGTGGTCCAGCCCTTTGTCGTCGCGTTCCAGTCGATGCCCAAGGTCGCGCTGGCGCCGCTGCTGATCGTGTGGTTCGGGTTCGGCATGACCTCGAAGGTCGTGCTGGTGGCGCTGATCTGCTTCTTTCCGGTGTTCATCAACGCGGTCACGGGGTTCAAGTCGGCCAGCGCCGATCACCTGCGCCTCTATCGCGCCTTCAACGCCTCGCGGCTGTCGATCTTCTGGAACGTCAAGCTGCCCTCGGCGGCCGAGACCATCTTTGCCGGATTGCAGATCGCGGTGGTGCTCGCGCTGATCGGCTCGGTGGTGGGCGAGTTCATCACGGCGCGGCACGGGCTCGGCTTTCTCATCCAGGCCTCGACCCTCAGCTTCGACGTGGCGACGATGTTTGCGGCGATCATCTCGCTGTCGGTGATCGGCGTGGTCTCGACCACCGTGATCCGGCTGATCCAGGCGCGGGTGGTGCACTGGGCCGAGCGCAACGCCGCGGCGGGCACCGCCACGGCCGCTGCGCCATGAGGGTGTCGGGGCCATGAGGGTGTGAGGGGCCGTGGGGCAGCAAGGGACGGAGGCGACGATGGCGTCGGAGGGCCAGGGGACGGAACGGCAGGCGGGGCCGGGGGCGGCGCGCCGCCCGGCGGGGGCCTCGGCTGCGCCCGCGACGCTCCCGGCGCTGGGGGGGCTGGCGCAGCAGGTGATGGCGCACACGAACCTGGGCAGCACGGTCTATGCGGCGATCTGCGAGGCGCTGATCAGCGGGCATTTCCGGTCGGGCGACCCGGTGCGCATCCGCGACCTGGCGGCCGGCATCGGGACCAGCGTGACGCCGGTGCGCGATGCGGTGCTGCGGCTCGTGCAGGACGAGGCGCTGACCATGAAGTCCGCCCGCGACATCCGCGTCGCCCCGATCAGCGTGCCGGTCTATACCGAGATCCGCGACATCCGCCTGCAGCTCGAGGCGATGGCGGCCGCCAATGCCGCCACGCTGGCCACCCCCGAGCAGCTGGCCGGGCTCCGCGACCTGCTGGCCGAGCAGGCGGCCGCCATCGCCGCCGTCGATCACGCCCGGGCCACCGCGCTGAACCAGCGCTTTCACTTCGCGCTGGCGGTCATGGCGCGGATGCCGGTGCTGCACGGCACGCTGCGGCGGCTGTGGCTGCGCATGGGGCCGCTGATCGCAGCGGTCCATGCCGACGACGGCGGGCTCAGCATGATCGAGTGTCACCATGACGTGGTGGCGGCGCTGGAGCGGCGCGACAGCGAGGCCGCGGCGGCCGCGATCCGCCGGGACATCACCGTCGGCGGCCGCGCCATCCTCGACTGGCTGGAGGCGCAGCAGGACGGCGCCATCGGCGACGGCGACGGCCCGCGCTGAGCTCAGCGAAAGAGGTCCTCGTCGGCCGGGCGCAACAGCGCCGCGGCGCCCGCCTCGGGTCCTGAGCCCAGGGCAAGGCCGCGCAGCAGCGCCACCGGCCGCCCCTCGTCCGCCTCGCCGATCAGCAGCAACCCGGCCGAGGCGATCTGGTCGGCCAGCGCCACCTGCTTGACCGCCAGCGGACGGCCGGCGCGGTCCGGGCGGCCGCGGAGGTCCTGCATCGCCGGCAGGCCGGCGGCGCCGATGGCGATGCCCACCGTGCCGCGGCGCCACGCCCGCCCGGCGCTGTCGGCGATCACCACCGCCACCCGGCAGCCGCAGGCGGCACCGAGCGCCGCCCGCAGCGCCGCGGCCGAGGCGTCCGGGTTCTCGGGCAGAAGCAGCGCCCGCGCCTCGGCCCGGCCGCCCGCCTGCGGCCCCGGGGGCAGGTTCGACTGGTCGATGCCGGCATTGGCGATGATCACGCCCAGCCGGTGCTCCACGATCAACACGCCCGGCGCGGCCCGCAGCACCTGCGCCGACTCGCGCAGGATCAGCTCCACCAGCCGCGGGTCCTTGCCGGTCCGCGCCGCCAGCGCCGCCGCCTCGGCCGAGACCGCGACCGAGGCGAGGTCCACCAGCCGGCCCTCGGCCTTGGAGACGACCTTCTGCGTCACCACCAGGACATCGCCGTCGCGAAGCCCCTCGCCGGCCGCCCGCAGCGCCGCCAGGATCAGCGCGGCGAGGTCGTCGCCGGGCCGCACCTCCGGAATGCCGTCGGGCGCAAGCAGGGTCGCCCGCGCGCCGCCGTCAGGGCCTGGGGGGCGCGCGTGCATCTTCGCCGCCTCGGGCACCTCACCCGGCCGCGTCGGTCGCAAAGGCCGCCCGCAGCGCCGGCATCACATCGGCGCCGAAACTCGCCATGAACGCCCCCTGGTCGGGGCCCGGCGCGTGGAACACCAGATGGTTGAACCCCATCGCCACATAGGGCGCCACCCCCTCGAGCACGGCCTCGGGCCGGCTCGCGACGATCCAGCGGCTGGCGGCGCGCTCGATCGGCAGGGCGTCGGCCAGCCGCTCGATCTCGGCCGGGTCCTCGATGCCGGCCTTCTCCTCGGCCGACAGCGCCAGCGCGGCCCAGTGGCGACAGTTCCGCAGCGCGCGGTCCGGGTCGGGGTCGTAGGAGAGCTTGATCTCGATCATCCGGTCGATGTCGGCGGGGCTGCGCCCGCTCTCGGCCAGCCCCTCGCCCAGCGCCGGCAACAGCTCGTCGGTATAGAGCGTCGGCCGCTTGCCCGATGTGCAGATGAAGCCGTCGCACACCGTCCCGGCCATCCGCGCCGCCTTGGGCCCGCCGGCGCCCACATAGATCGGCGGCGGCACGTCGGGCCGGTCGTAGAGCGTCGCGGCCTCGGTGCGGTAGTGCGTGCCGGCGTGGGTGACCCGCTCTTCGGTCCAGAGCCGGCGGATCAGCCCGATCGCCTCCATCATGCGCTCGGCCCGCTCGGCAAAGCGCGGCCAGGCGCAGCCGGTGGCCGGCACGTCGTTGAGCGCCTCGCCGGTGCCCACGCCCAGCACCATCCGCCCCCGCGAGAGGATCTGCAGCGTGGCGAAGGCATGCGCCACCACCGACGGATGATAGCGGAAGGTCGGCGTCAGCACCGAGGTGCCCAGCACCACCCTCTCGGTCCGCGCCGCCGCCGCCCCGAGCCAGGACAGCGAGAACGGCGCATGCCCGTCGCTGTGGCGCCAGGGCTGGAAATGATCGCTCACGAACACCGAGTCGAAGCCCGCCCGCTCGGCCGCCACCGCGAAGCCGAGGAGCGGCAGGGGCGCGAACTGCTCTGCCGACGCCTTGTACCCGAGCTTCAGCATCTCCCGGCCCCCCTGCCCCGGCCGGTCCGTCGCACCCGGCATCCCCCCGATTCCAAAGAAGATGTGACATACATCTTCCTGCCCAGCAAGGCCCCCGCGGTGCCCCTCAGTGGCAGGCGATCACCCTGCGGCCGCTGCGGCCGCTGACCAGCACCTCGGCGTCCACGCCATAGACCTCGGCCAGGACGCCGGGGGTCAGCACGGCATCGGGGGGGCCGCTGGCGACGACCCGGCCGGCCGACAGCGCCACGACATGGTCGAAGAAGGCCGCGGCGAGGTTGAGGTCGTGCATGCTGGCCAGCACGGTCATGCCGTCGCGGGCGAGGTCCTGCAGCAGCCGCATGAGCGCGAGCTGCGCGGCCACGTCGAGGTGGTTCGCGGGCTCGTCCAGCAGCATCAGCCGCGGCTCCTGCGCCAGCGCCCGGGCGATCTGGACGCGCTGGCGCTCGCCGCCCGAGAGGCTGTCATAGGGGCGGTGCACCAGCGCCCCGAGGCCCAGCCGGGCCAGCGCGGCGGCGACGGCCCGCATATCCTCCGGGCTCTGGCCGCCGGTCCACAGGCCCTGGTGGGGGATACGGCCGAGGCCGACGACATCGGCCACCGCGATGCGCTGATCGGTGGTCTCGGACTGCGCGACGAAGGCACACAGGCGCGCCCGCCGCCGCGCCGGCATGGCGTCCAGCCCCTCGCCGTCCAGCGTCACCCGGCCGGTGCCTCCGGGCTCGAGACCCAGCAGGCGATGCAGCAGCGTGCTCTTGCCGGCCCCGTTGGGCCCGATCAGCGCGGTCAGCACCCCGGGCGGGACGCTGAAGCCGACGTCGCGCAACAGGCTGCGCCCCTCGCGCACCACCCCGACCGCCCTGACCTCGAGCCCGGCCATGCGCGCTCAGGTCGCGCCACGGTGGCGCAGCAGGATCGCGAGGAAGGCCGGCGCGCCGATCATGGCGGTGACGATGCCCACGGGCAGCTCGCGCGGCACGAACAGGCTGCGCGCGGCCGTGTCGGCGGCGATCAGCACCACCGCCCCGGCCAGCGCCGACAGCGGCAGGAGCTGCCGGTGGCGCGCCCCGACCACCAGCCGCAGGGCATTCGGCACCACCAGCCCGACAAAGCCGATGGCGCCGCTGACCGACACCAGAAACCCGGTCAGCAGGGCCGTGGCCAGCAACAGCGCCCAGCGCGTGCGCGCCACCGCCACCCCCAGCGCCGCCGCCGCCCGGTCGCCGAAGGTGAACGCATCCAGCGCCCGCCCGATCAGCAGCACGGGCCCCCCCACGAGCGCCAGCGCCGCCGCCGCGATCCCCGCCTCGCGCCACCCCGCCCCGGCCAGCGAGCCCATCAGCCAGCTCAGGATCTCGCGATAGGAGTCGCCCGCCGAGCTCCAGAAGATCAGCAGCGACGTGACCGCCGAGGCAAAGGCCGAGACCGCGATCCCGGCCAGGATCACCCGCGTCGGGGTGATCGCCCCCAGCGCGCCGGCCAGACCCAGCGTCAGCCCCAGCGCGGCCAGCGCCCCGAGGAACGCCCCCAGTGGCAGCAACAGCGCCGCGCCGGCCAGGATCGCCGCCACCGCCCCCACCGCCGCCCCCGACGACAGGCCCAGCAGATAGGGGTCCGCCAGCGGGTTGCGGGTGATGCCCTGCATCACCGCCCCGCACAGCCCGAGCCCGGCCCCCACACAGGCCGCCGTCACCACCCGCGGCAGGCGCAGCTCGACCACGATGGCGCGGTGCAGCTCGGACACCGCCTCGGCCCCGCCCAGCCCGAGCCCCGCGAGGATCGCGCGCACCGCCGTCCCCGGCCCGATCTCGGCCGGACCGGACGTCACCGCCAGGAGCCCCACCGCCAGCAGCGCCGCCACCAGACCCAGCGCCAGCGCCCCATCGGCGCGGGGCCGACCCGCCGCCCGGCCGACGTCGCCGCCGGGGTCATCCGGACGGCCCTGCGACAGGCTCACTCCGCCCCCCCCAGCCCCTCGAGCTGCGCAGCGAGGTCGAGCAGCGCGGGAACGCTGCGCACGCCCGGCTCGGCGGCGGCGAAATCGATGACCAGATAGCGCTCCTCGGCCACCGCCGCGAGGCCGCGGGTCACCGGCATCGCGGCGAGGAGCTGGCGCTTCTGCGCCACCGGGTTCCAGACCGCATCGACCAGCACGATCACGTCCGGCTCGCGCACGGCCACCGCCTCCCAGCTGACCGAGGCCCAGCTGTCGGGGATGTCGGCCATGATGTTGGACAGGCCCAGCGCCTCGAGCATCATCTGCGGCCCGCCGAGCCCGCCGCCGACGAAGGGTGTGGCGGTGCCCGAGGAATACCACAGCGCCGACAGCCCCTCGCGCGCGGCCACCCCGGCCAGCTGTGCGCGCTGTGCGGCCACCAGCCGCTCGGCACGTTCGGGCACGCCGAGGATGCGCCCGACCTCCAGCGTCTGCGCGAAGACATCCTCGAAGGTGATGCGGTCGGGCCGGTCCGGGCCGCTGCGACAGGCCACGGGCGCGACATAGGTGGCGATGCCCAGCGCGGCGTAGCTGTCGCGCGCCCCGGCGCCGGAGGCTGTCAGCACGCTTTCCCAGCCGGCGAGGACGAGGTCGGGCGCGGTCTCCAGCACGACCTCCTGTGCCGGCACGCGGTCCGACAGCACCGGCAGGTCGGGGGCCGCCGCCGGCCCCCCGCCGGGCCCCGGCTCCGTCGGGATCGGCCCGTCCAGAAAGGCGACCCCCACCAGCCGCTCGCCCAGCCCGAGCGCCAGCACCAGCTCGACCATCGAGGATTTCACCGCGACCAGCCGTTGCGGCGGGGCCTCCAGGGTCAGGGTGGCGCCGCAGTTGCGCAAGGTGAGGGGAAAGCCGGCCCCGGCGGCCCACGCCGGGCCGGTCACAAAGCCGCTCGCCGGGACGATGACCCCCAGGGACAGACATGCTGCAACCGCGAGACGCACCTGCGGGCCACCCCCGTAATCCGCCCGGTGCCGGCGCCCGCTCGCCCCCCAGCGAAGCAAGGGCGCGACCGCACACCCCGGCCAAGCCGCAAGGCGCATGGTTGATCCTGGCCGGCCCAGCCGCCCCTGCCCGCCACGGCCCTCTCGGCCACCGCACGGGGCAGACGCCGCAACCGCGGGCCCGCCCCGTCAGGGTACATCATGCATCTCGGCCGATCAATGGCCCATGCACCCCCCGGGTGGCGGGGTCGCGCACCCGCCGCCCGAGGTCAGCTCCGGAACACCCGATAGATCGCGGGGATCACCAGCACCGTCAGCAGGGTCGAGGTGAAGAGCCCGAACAGCAGCGACAGCGCGAGGCCCTGAAAGATCGGATCGGCCAGGATCACGGCCGCCCCGAACATCGCCGCCAGCGCCGTCAGCAGGATCGGCTTGAACCGGATCGCGCCCGCGGCCAGCAGGATGTCGAGCTGGGTCTTGCCCGTGCGGTCGGCATTGCGGATGAAATCCACCAGCAGGATCGAGTTGCGCACGATGATCCCCGCCAGCGCGATGAAGCCGATCATCGAGGTGGCCGAGAACGGCGCCCCCCACAGCCAGTGCCCCACCATGATGCCGAGAAAGGTCAGCGGCACCGGCGTCAGCACCACCAGCGGCAGCCGGAACGAGCCGAACTGCGCCACCACCAGCACATAGATCCCCAGCAGCGCCACGCCGAAGGCCGCGCCCATGTCGCGGAAGGTGACCCAGGTCACCTCCCACTCGCCGTCCCAGAGGATGACGGGGCGGCTCTCGTCGGTGGGCTGGCCGTTCAGCCGCACCTCGGGCGGGCCGGCCTCGCCCCAGTCCATCGCCTCCAGCGCGCGGCCGACGGCGAGGATGCCGTAGAGCGGCGCCTCGAAATCGCCGGCAAGCTCGGCCATCACCATTTCGGCCGCGCGCCCGTTGCGGCGATAGACCATGGGCGAGGCGGTCTCCTCCACCACCTCGACCACATCGCCCAGCTCGACCACGCCGCGCGCGCCGGGCAGGAGGTTGGCGGGGATCGGCGTGGCGAGGAAGCGTTCGTCCAGCACCCGGTCGGCACGGTCGCGGGCGAGCTCGATCGGGATCGGGCGGCGGCCGTCGCCGCGGTGGGAATAGCCCACCACCGTGGCGCCGTTCAGCGTGGCGACGGTGTCGAAGACATCCGCCTCGGTGACCCCGAAGAACTCCAGATCGTCCGAGGAGATCACCAGCCGCTGGCGCCGGGCCGGTGTGGGGAAGGTGTCGTCGACATCGACGATGAAGGGCACGCTCTCGAAGGCTTCGCGCACGCGCTCGGCGGTGGCGCGGCGGGTCTCGGCGTCGGGGCCGTAGACCTCGGCCAGCAGGGTGGCCATCACCGGCGGGCCGGGGGGCGGCTCCACCGTGCGGATGCGCGTGCCCTCGGGCAGCTCCAGCGCGGCGAGCCGCTCGCGCAGCTCAAGCGCGATGTCGTGGCTCGCGCGGCTGCGGGCGCCGAGGTTGATCTGCACATCGCCCTGGTTCGGGTCCGCCCGCAGGAAATAATGCCGCACGAGGCCGTTGAAGTTGAAGGGCGCCGCGGTGCCGGCATGGGTCTGCACGCTCTCGACCTCGGGCAGCTCCAGCGCCACGCGGGCCACGGCCTGGGCCACGGCGTCGGTCTCCTCGACCGAGGCGCCGGGGGCGAGGTCGAAGACCACCGCCAGCTCGGCCTTGTCGTCGAAGGGTAACAGCTTCACCGTCACATGCCCGGTATAGAGCATCCCCAGCGAGCCGAAGGAGACCACCGTCGCGGCGATCAGGAACGCCCCCGCCCGCGCGCGCGTCTTCAGCACCGGCCGCGCGACGGCGGTGAAGGCGCGGCCCAGCAGGCCCCCGGTCTCGGCATGCTCGCCCCCGTGCAAGGGCGCGTTGCCCGCGATCTTCAGCATCAGCCAGGGCGTCACCATCACCGCGATGAAGAAGGAAAAGATCATCGCCGCCGAGGCCACGGCCGGGATCGGGCTCATGTAGGGGCCCATCAGGCCGGAGACGAACAGCATCGGCAACAGCGCCGCCACCACCGTCAGCGTGGCGATGATGGTGGGGTTGCCGACCTCGGCCACCCCGTCGATGGCGCGGCGGATGCGCGAGCGCCCCTCGCCGGTGCCGGCCTCCTGTTCGGGGTCCTTCATGCCCCAGTGCCGCGCGATGTTCTCGATAACCACGATGGCGTCGTCCACCAGGATCCCGATGGAGAAGATCAGCGCAAAGAGCGACACGCGGTTGAGCGTGTAGCCCATCAGCCAGGCGGCAAAGAGGGTGAGCAGGATGGTGACGGGAATGACGATGGCCACCACCACGCTTTCGCGCCAGCCGATGGCGAGAAGCGTCAGCAGGATGATCGACAGCGTCGCGAGGAAGAGCTTGACCAGCAGCGTGTCGGCCTTCTTCTGCGCGGTCTCGCCATAGTTGCGGGTGACCTCCAGCGCCATGCTGTCGGGCACGAGCGGCCCCTCCAGCGCGGCGGCGCGCTCGAGGAGGGCGTCGGCCACGGTCACCGCATTGGCGCCGCCGCGCTTGGCGAAGGCGAGCGTGACGGCCGGAACACGCTCGATCCCGTCCGCGCCGCGGGTGACATGGGCGACGCGCTGCTCCGAGCCGTCGGCCACGAAGCTGACGTCGGCGACATCGGCGACATAGACCGGGCGCTCGTCGCGGGTGGTCAGGAGGAGCCCGGCGATCTCGGCCGGGGCGGTCAGGCTCTGGCCCGCCACCAGCTCGATCTGTTCGCCGCCGTCGCGGATGAGCCCGGCGTTGAGCGTGCGGTTCGCCCCCTGCACCTTGTGCGCGAGCTGTTGCAGCGTCACGCCATGCAGCGCCAGCCGCTCGGGGTCCGGCGCGATGCGGATCGCCTCGGCGGCCTCGCCGACGATATAGCTGAGCCCGACGTCGGGCACCTTGGCCAGCTCGGTGCGCAGCGCACGCGCCACCTGCGTCAGGGCGTGGGCGTCCACCTCCTGCCCCGGTCGGCCGGTCAGCGTGAGCGTGACGATGGCCACGTCGTCGATGCCGCGGCCGATGATCAGCGGCTCGGGGATGCCCACCGGAATGCGGTCGATGTTGGCGCGCACCTTGTCGTGCACGCGCAGGATGGCGGCATCGGCCGAGGTGCCCACGACGAAGCGCGCGGTCACCATCGCCCGGTCGTCCATCGTCTGCGAATAGACGTGTTCGACATCGTCGATGGCGCGGACGATGGTCTCCATCGGCTCGGTCACGAGCTTCACCGCATCCTCGGCGCGCAGCCCCGGCGCCTGAAGCAGGATGTTGACCATGGGGACCGAGATCTGCGGCTCCTCCTCGCGCGGGACGGCGATGAGGGCGATCAGCCCCATCGCGAGCGCCGCCAGCATGATCAGCGGCGTCAGCGGCGAGGTGATGAAGCTCTGCGTCAGATGCCCGGCGATGCCGAGGCGCTGGGGACCGGCGCTCATGGCAGCACCACCGTCTCGCCGGCGGCGAGGCCGCCGAGGACCTCGACCATGGCGGCGCCGTCGATCTCATGGCGCTGGCCCAGCACCACCACGCGCTCGGCCCCGCCCACGGTCAGGAAATCCAGCCCGAAGCGGTGGCTCACGGCCGCCTCGGGCACCATCAGCGCCGCGCGCGTCCCGATGGGCAGGCGCACCGGCACCCGCGCATCGACAAAGGCGTCGTCCAGCGCCGGCACCGCCACATCGGCGATCACCCGGCCGTTCTCGATCTGCGGATAGAGGCGGGCGAGCTCGCCCTCCACCGGGCCGGCGGGCAGCGCGATCTCGATCCGGTCGCCCTCGGACAGGAGGCCCGCGTGCCGCTCGGGCACCGCCAGCCGCAGGAAGAAGCCGCCGCCGCCGATGGTCGCCACCGCCTCGCCCGGCATCACCACCGCGCCCGCGGCGGCCGGCACCGTCAGCACCCGCCCCGCGACGGGGGCCAGCACCGCGCCCTCGGCGGCCTGCTGCTCGACCACCCGGCGCTCGGCCTCGGCGGCGGCGATCCGGTTCTGCAACACCTCGACCTGGGTGCGCAGCCCGTCGAGCCGCTGCACCGTGGTCACGCCGCGGGCCAGCAGCTCCTCGCCCCGCGCCAGCTCGGTCTGCGCGTTCTCCAGCTGCGAGGCCAGCGCCTGAAGCTGCCCGTCGAGGGCGCCGAGCTGAAAGTCGAGCTTTTCGTCCACCACCCGGCCCAGCACCGCGCCGGCCTCGACCCGGTCGCCCTCGGTCACGTTCAGCGACACCAGCGTGCCGCCGATCCGGGCGCGGGCGGGCAGCCGGGTCTGCGCCTCGATCCGGCCATAGACGGCCTTCCAGTCGGTCACCGTCTGCGGCACGACCGGCTGCGGGGTCTCGGCGGTCGCCGCCAGCGGCAGCAGCAGGAGGGAAAGCGGCAGGAGGCGCATGGGCTGACCTTTCGGAACGGGGGACGGCGAGTTCAAATTCCAGATAGTGAATGTGACGGCGGATTGAAAGGGGGTCCGCCGTCACCCGCCTCAGTCGGTCAGGTCGAAGCGCAGCCGGCCCTCCGCCTCCCAGGTGCGGAGCTGGTCCCGGGCGGCGTCGGGCGCGAGGCCTGCGTGCGTGGCGAGGATGCTGCGCAGGGCGTGGCGGGTGCCCTCGCCCACCGTGGCGCGGCGGCCGCAGGCATAGAGGATGGCGTCGCGGTTTGTGAGCCAGTGGAGCAGCTCGGCGCCGCGGGCGATCATCCGGTCCTGCACGAAGCCGCCGCCCTCGTCGAGGTCGAAGGCGGGGTCGAGGCGGTCGAGGATGCCGGCGGCGTGCCAGGCCTCCAGCCGGGCGCCGTGGAAATAGTCGGCCGCACGTTTTTTCGTGCCGAAGAACAGCCACATCGGGCCGCGGAAGGCGCCGGCCTCCTTGTGCGCGAGAAAGCCCGGAAAGGGGGCGATGCCGCAGCCGGTGGCGACCATGACGACGGGGCGGTCGGGGTCCTCGGGCAGGTGGAAGTTCGGGTGGCGGCGCAGGCGCGCCTCCAGCCGGGCGCCCTCGGCCAGCCCCCGGCACAGCAGATGCGAGGCGCGGCCGAAGCGGAGGCCGTCGGGGGTGTCGTCGACCACGAGCGAGACGGTGAGGGCAAGGCGACGGTCGCCCTCCAGCGGGCTCGCGCCGATGGAATAGGGGCGCGCGGGCTCGCCCTCACCGGGGCTGACGAGCAGCAGGTCGCCCGGCTGCCAGACCATCGGCTCGGCGCTCTCCAGCGTCAGGGCGTGGACCTCGTTGGTGTCGGGGTCGGCGGGGTCGTTGAGCTGTTCGCGCCGCCGCAGGGTCAGGGTGACCGGCCGGTCGCCCTCGGGTGCGGCCACGGCGCCGGGGGTGATGGCGAGCTCGGCCGCCACCCGGGCCAGCCAGCCCTGCCACGGCGCGGCGGGATCGCGGTCGACCTCGACCGGCGGCATCGCCTCGGCCGCCCCGGCCTCCAGCAGGGCCGCCCGCAGCATCCGCCCGCCGGCGCAGAACTGCCGATAGGTGGAATCGCCCAGCGCCAGCAGGCCGAAGCGCACCCCCTTCAGGTCGGCCCCCTTCAGCGCGGCATGGAACCCGCGCGCAGGCTCGGGCAGCGCACCATCCCCTGCGGTCGAGACGATCAGGAACACCGCGCGGTACCGCCCCAACTCGGCCGGCGCCAGCGCCGCCAGCGAGGCGCCCGCGACCCTGGCCCCGCCCGCGCGCAACGCCGCCACCGTGGCCGCGCCCAGCCCCGCTGCGGTGCCGGTCTGGCTGCCCCAGGCCACCAGCACATCTGCGTCCCGGTCGCCCGTGCGCGCCCGGGCACCGACGACCCGCCGCCCCCAGGACCACAGGCCCGTGCCCATCAGCCCCAGCATGGCCAGCATGCCGGCCAGATACAGCGCCCCCGACCAGCCTCCCGCCCATGTCCCGGTGTGCAGCCGGTCGATCAGCGAGGGATGCGGCGGGATCGGCGTCACCCCGTCGCGGGTGGCCATCAGCGTCACCTCGGCGCCATCGGCGGTGCCGGCGATGACCACCGCCGCCTGCTGCGCGGTGCGCACCGTCGCGACATGGCTCAGCCCCTGCGCGCGCGCCGCCGCCTCCAGCGCCTGCGGCAGCGGATAGCGCCCGGCGCTGCGGTCGATCTGCGGATAATGCCCCTCGGGCGGGCCGATGATCAGCAGGATCGCCGTGACCGACACCACCGCCGCCACCGGCAGGCTGGCCCAGCCGAGCGCCATGTGCCAGCCCATCACCGTGTTGCGCAGCCGCGGCCAGGCCAGGAACGGGCCGAACAGCACCACCGCCGCCAGCGCATGGGTGGCGTATTCCAGCAGCCCCTCCAGCCCCCAGAAGAAGTGCTTGTGCAGGTCCGCCATCCAGTGGAAGAACTCCGCCCCCTCGTTGCGCACCCCCAGATCGCGGCCCGTGGCCATGTCGAAGCTGCGGATCTGCCGCTCGCCGGCGCGGGCGAACTCCATCACCGCCACGCCGGGCTCCTCGAAGCGGAGCGCACGGGCGCGCCCGTCGCCATCGACCCGGGCGAGCAGCGCCACCGCCTCGGCCACCGGCACCGGACGCTCCAGCGCCGGGCCGGAGGTGACGTCCTGCACCACCGGCTTCAGCGCGAGGATCCCCCCGGTGACGATCAGGAACAGGAACAGCGGCAGCAGCAGCAGCGTCAGCCAGCGGTGCAGCCAGATCAGCGCGGTCTTCAGCATGGGGGTCTCCTGGAGAAGGGGCACGCACAGACTTCACGGCGCCGTGCCGGCCGCCTTGCGCTGCGTCAACATCGGCCGCGGCGGGCCCTGGCGGCGCACCGGCCGCTGCGGTCGGGCATCGCCTGCAAGGGGGCGGCGCCGGTCGGGGTCCACCGCGGCAGGGAGCCCCGCGCCGTCGCCAGGCCGGCACGCCGGGACGGGGGCGGCGAGCCGTGTGGCGACCGGGGCGGAGCGGATCATCGGGCGGTTCCTGCGATGGGGTGTCCACGCCTGAACGCCCCACGCGCCGCGCTCCGTCGCACGGGCGCTGCGGCGGGCCGACGCAGGCCCCGCGGAGGCGGCGCTCCCCCTGCGGCCGGGAGCCGGCGGCTACGACATCGGGGTTACGGCGCAGGCCCGGAACTCGGCCACCGGGCCGGCGGCCCCGACGAGCGGCACGGAGACGGCATCGCCATCGAGCCGCGCCTCGGCCCGGTCGTTGAATTCCAGCCCGTCGAGGACATTGCCAAAGCCGCGGTCCGTCACCGTCAGCACCGCGCCATCCTCCGAAATCCGGTGCCGGTCGGTCCCGATGACGAGGGCCCGCGGCCCCTCGAAACTGATGGTGAACACCGGACCCGGAGACCACCCCGCCCCCGGACGCATCAGCGCGATGGCATAGGCCTCGGGTCGCCTCGGGTCATAGGTGACCTCGACGGCCGCATCAGCGCCGACATGGCGCAGGGTGCACACGGGATCGGCCGAGAATTCCCAGCCGAGGGCCGGTCCGGCAGCGAGCGCAAGGGCGAGGGTCAGGGTCAGGGGCCGCAGCATCCCGCAGATGTGGTGCAACGCCGCCCTCGGGCAAGCCCCCGGGGCGCCCGATCCGGAGCCGTGGCCACGGGCCGGGCCGGGGTGGAAAACGCTTGATCTGCTGGCCGCGGCGGGTGACCTTGCCGGCGGGCGCGTCCCCCGGGCATTGCCGCCGGGGACGCCCGGCCGAAAGCGCCGGCGCGCGCCCTCCGATCTCGCAGGACATGTGGATAGATGACCGACCCCGACGCCTCCCGACTGACGGACGAGCCCGAACTGCTGCGCAGCATGCTGGCCGAGCAGGCGGCAAGCCATCCGCGATTTCACACCACGAATTACTGGAAGAATTACGAAAGGCGCCTGCTGCCGTATCTGGAGAGCCATGGCCTGAGGGGCTTTCGCAGCGGAAATTACGCCCGCGGCGGCGAGGTGCTGCATTCCTTCGGCGCCTCGGACAGGGCGCTGGAACGCCGCCCGCCGCTGGCGGCGCGCGCGATCGAGAAGCTCCTGCGCCGCGCGGGGCTGGTGTCGCAGGCGGCCGCGTTTCGCCGGCGCGTCGCGAGCCTCGATCCGCAGGAGCTGGAGGCGCAGCAGAATCGGCTGGTCGCGACGGCCGAGGCGTTCGAGCGGGGCGCCGGTGCGATACCGCTCGCGGCGCTGGACGTGTCCCGCGTGGGCGAGCCGGCAAGTGCCTTTTCCTACAACGGAAAGACGCTGACGCCGGCGGCGCTCGGCTACTATATGCGGTATGCCTATGTCAGCCGTCGGGTCGATTTCCGGGAGCTGAAGCTCGTCGTCGAACTCAGCTCGGGCGCGGGCAAGCAGGCCGAAGTCCTCGCGAAGCTGCATCCGCATCTGACGCTCGTTCTCTTCGACATTCCGCCGCAGCTCTATATCGCCCATCAATACCTCTCTGCCGTCCTTCCGGATCGCGTCGTGCGGTTCGATCCGCAGGCGCATCTCGATCCCGATCATGCGTTCATTCCCGGAAAGATCCATCTGATGGGAAACTGGCAGATCGACCTGCTGCGCGGCCGCAGCGTGGACCTGTTCTGGTCGGCGGCCAGTCTGGGCGAAATGGAGCCCGACATCGCGCAATATTATCTGGACATCGCGAACGGCTGCGCCGCCCATGTCTATCTGATGCAGAAGATGGACGGAAAGGAAGTCGCGCCACGGGCCGGCGCCCATGGGGTCCTGTCGAAGGTGACGCTGGAGCAATACCGCACGGCGCTGGCCGATTTCGAGCTGCTGGACCGGCAGCCGGCACGGATGCCGGACGGCGGGCTCCCGGGCGCGGGATACGAGGACTCGTTCTGGTCGCGGCGCTCGGCCCCGGCGGGCACGCCTCGCTGAGGCGTGCCGAAGGGCGACGGGTCAGAGGATCAGGTCGCCGAGCGCGAGCTCGCTCACCCCGTCGAGCCAGAGGCGGAAGTCGGCCGAGCCGTTGCCGCTCAGATCGCCCAGAAGGGCGCCGTTGGCGGGGTTGAGACGCAGCTCGCCGGCGCTGCCGGAAAAGGCGTTGTCGCCGACGAAGACCAGCCCGCCAAGGCCCGACAGGTCGATCGCATCCTCGCCGGAGGTGAAGTCGGTGATCCGGTCGGACTGCCCGCCGAGGCCGATGTGGGCGGCATCGCGCCACAGGAAGACGTCGCGCCCGGGGCCGCCCGACAGCACATCCGCGCCCGCCCCGGGGTCGAGCAGATCGTCGCCCGAGCCGCCCTCCAGCGTGTCGTTGCCGAGGCCGCCCTGAAGCGTGTCGTCGCCCGGCCCGCCCGTGAGCAGGTCGTTGCCGGCCCCGCCCATGAGGAGGTCGTTGCCGGCGCCCCCGACCAGCCGGTCGTCGCCCGCCCCGCCGTCGAGCGTGTCGTCGCCGCGACCGCCGCGCAGCACGTCGTCGCCGGCGCCGCCCGCGAGCAGGTCGTCGCCCGCGCCCCCGACCAGCGTGTCGCGGCCCAGCCCGCCGAAGACCGCCACCGCGACCTCGCCGCCGCGGCCGTCGTAGCGGTCGGGGCCGGCCCCCATCAGCACCGAGCCGCCGACCCGGCCGGAGTTGATCATCAGATCGCCGGAGGCGCCGAAGACCACGTCTCCGTCGATGCTGCCGGCGTTGACGAGGCGGCCGGCGCCGTCGCCGAAGACCACCGCGCCCAGGACCTCGCCGCCGGCGCCGTTGGTCAGCCGGTTGGCGCCCGCCCCCATGTGGACATCGCCGGCCACGAGCCCGGCGTTCTGCATCCGGGCATCGCCCGCGCCCATGTCCACCCGGTCGATGACCCCGGTGTTGACCAGCCGCACGCCATCGCCCGAGACCTCGGCCACGCCGATGCGGCCGTGGTTCACCAGCGTCGAGGCCGAGCCGCGCAGGCTGACCCCGCCCGGAAGGGCGCCGTCGTTGACGATGCCGCTGCCGTTGCCGGTCAGCAGCACGGCGCCCTCGATCAGCCCGGTCGCGGCGTTCTCGAGGCGGTTGGTGCCGGGGCCCATGGCCACCGGGCCGGCGATTCGCCCGGCATTGGACAGCACATCGTCGCCCGCGCCCAGATCGACCCCGCCGCGCAGCTCGCCGCTGTTGGCGAACACGTCGTTGCCGCCCCTCAGCACCACATTGCCGATCAGCGTGCCGGTGTTGTCGATGGTCACGGCCTGCGGGCGGCGGGCGGCGGCGGCCTCGGAGGCCAGCAGGATGGCGTAGACGGTCCCGGCATGCCCGCCGGTGGCGGCGCCGTTGACGCTCCCGGCGATGGTGCCGGCATTGTCGATGCGCGTGACGCCGCCGGCGCCCGCCACCACCACACCGGCCTCGGGCGTGCGGGCGTCGCGGCCGGCGCCGGTGGCGGCGATGCTGCCGAGGTTCGCAAGGTGGCTGTCGCCGCCGCCCAGCCCGACCGCGCCGGCGATCGTGCCGGTGTTGAGCAGCCGGTCGGCGGTGCCGGCCAGCACGACCTCGCCCGCGATCGTGCCGGAGTTGGAGAGGCTCACGGGCTCGGCGCCGCGGACGGTCTGCAGGATGCCATAGCTGCGCCCGGCATGGAGAGGGCCGGTCTCGGGGCCGTTGACGCTGCCGGCGATGACGCCGGTGTTGACGATGGCGATGGGGCCCAGGTGCTCCAGCAACACCCCGGCCACCGGAGCCGTCCCCTCACGGCCGCTGTAGCCGAGCCCCTGGGCGGCGATGAGGCCATGGTTCTGCACCTCGGCCCCGGCAAAGAGCTGCACCCCCGAGCCGCCGCGGATCTCGCCCGCGTTGACCACGCGCGCGCCGGTGGCCTCGGGAAAGAGCCGAACCGCCGCGACCCACTCGGCGTCGGCGGTCAGCACCGACCCGCCCGCCTGCACCGACAGGAGCGCGCCCTCGCCGCCCAAGGCCAGCGCGGGATAGTCTCGCGCCCAGAGCGTGCCAGCCACGTTGACGCTCTGGCCCGGGCCATAGCCAAAGACCGCGAAATAACTGGTCGAGCCAGCCGTCACCCCGGGCAGCACGAGGGTATGGGCCCCCGCGTCGGTCCCCATGTCTGCACGGATACCGGTGGCGATCTGGGTCTTGTCGAGAACGAAGCTGGGCATGTCACCTCCTCGGCCCGCATCCTGCAGGCCTGCTCCATTCCGTCAGGATATCACGCCGCCGCCGCGGGCCTCAGCGCAGCGTTGCCGCAGGCCCCCCCCGCAGGCCGGCCGGGGGGCGCCCGGCCTGGCCCTCCGGGGTCTGTGCGGCGAGGATGGCGGCGAGGCCGGCGCGATAGTCGGGGTGGGCGAGCGTCACGCCCAGCACCGGCCCGAGGCGCGCGGCCCGCACCCGCCGCGACTCGGCGTAGAACTCGCGCGCCATGGGCGACAGGCCGGCGGCCTCGATGTCCACCGCGGGCGGGCGCGGCAGGCCGGCGAGGTCGGCGGCATGCCAGAGCACCTCTTCGGGCGGCGCGGGGAGGTCGTCGGCGAGGTTGAAGACGCCGGTCGCGTCGGGGCGGGCCATGGCGGCGGCCAGCGCGGCGGCGATGTCCTCGACATGGATGCGCGAGAACACCTGCCCGGGCTTGACCACCGCCCGGGCGGTGCCGGCGCGCAGCCGCTCGAACGGGCTGCGGCCGGGGCCGTAGATGCCGGCGAGGCGGAACACCGCGAGCGGCACGCCGGCCTCGGCGCAGACCTCGGCCCAGGCCCGCTCGGCCGCGAGGCGGGCGGCGGCGCGGGGCGAGCCGGGCGCGGGCGGCGTCGCCTCGTCGACCCATCCGCCGCCGGCATCGCCATAGACCCCGGTGGTGGAGAGATAGCCGACCCAGGCGAGGTGGCCCGCCCCGGCCAGCGCCCCCCGCTCGGCCGCCAGCACCGGGTCCCCCTCCGGCCCCGGCGGCACCGAGGACAGCACATGCGTCGCCTGCGCCAGCAGCGGCCCGAGCGGCGTGCCCGGCCAGAGGACCGGCTCCACCCCCTGCCCCGCCAGCGCCTCGGGCCGGCGGCTGGTGGCGAGGATGCGCCAGCCCGCGGGCAGCAGCCGCCGTGCCAGCGCCTGCGCGCTGTAGCCGTGGCCGAGGGAAAGGAGCGTGCCGGCCATCTACTCCACCCACTCCCATGGCGTCGTGTAATGCCCCATCAGCTCGGAGACCTTCGTCGCATCGACCGTGCCCGTGCGCGCGAGGCGGGCCACGAGGCCGCGCTTGCGATCCTCCACCACCGCCTCCACCCGCACCGCGAGCCCCGCCTCGGCAAAGGCCGCGTCGAACACCCGCGCGATGGCCCGGCGGCGCAGCTCGGGCTTGAAGATCTTGCCCACCGCGGTCTTGGGCAGCTCGGACAGCACCTCGACATGCTTGGGGATGGCCGCGCGCTCGCCGATCCGGGCGGCGGCGTGCTGCATCAGCGTGGCCGGCGTCGCCTGCACGCCCGCCACCAGCTCGACATAGGCGCAGGGCAGCTCGCCCGCCCGCGCGTCGGGCTGGCCGATGGCGCCGGCAAAGGCCACCGCCTCGTGGCTGAGCAGCGCCTCCTCGATGATCGCGGGGTCGATGTTGTGCCCGCCGCGCACGATCACGTCCTTGGCCCGGCCGGTGATCCAGAGATAGCCGTCGGCATCGAGCCGCCCCAGATCGCCCGTGCGCAGATGCGCCCCGACGAAGAGGCCCGCGTTGCGGCCGCTGTCGGTATAGGTGTTGCCGGGCCAGACGCCGGGGTTGGCGATGCAGATCTCGCCCACCTCGTCCACCCCGCACGCGCGCACGCCCTCGCCGTCGACCTCCAGGATGCGGACATGGGTGTGCGGAAACGGGATGCCGACCGAACCCACCTTCTTCATTCCGCCGGGGGGGTTGCAGGAGACGAGGCAGGTCGCCTCGGTCAGCCCGTAGCCCTCGGCGATCTGCACGCCGGTGGCGCGCTCGAAACGGGTATAGAGCTCCTGCGGCAACGCCGCCGAGCCCGAGATCCCGCTCTCCAGCGTCGAGATGTCGGCGTCGACCGGGCGCTGCATCAGCGCCGCCAGCGCGGTGGGCACGGTGATCATGAAGGTCACGCCCCAGCGCTCGACGAGCTTCCAGAAATTGTCGAAGACGCCCTCGCCGCGATAGCCCTGCGGGGTGGGCAGCACCACATGCGCCCCCGAGGCGAGCGCCGACATCATGATCGGATAGGCGGCGAAGACATGAAACAGCGGCAGCGGGCAGATCAGCACGTCGGTCTCGTTGAACATCAGCCGTTGCCCGACCCAGCCGTTGTAGATCATGCCCGAATAGAGATGCTGCGCCACCTTGGGCAGGCCGGTGGTCCCGCCGGTGTGGAAATATGCCGCGACGCGGTTGGTCTCGGGGTGGTCGAACTCCAGCCGCCCGGAGGCATGGCGCGCGACCTCGGCGGCATAGTCGAGCACGCGGGCCTTGTGCCGGACCTCGAGGCGCGGGCGGATGAACGGGACGATCCAGCTTTTCGGCGGCGAGAGATACCGGTTGAGGTCGACCTCCAGCACGCAGCGCACCTCGGGGGCGTATTCGACCGCCTCGGCCACCTTCTGCGCCACGTCGGTCTTCGGCATGGATTTCAGCGTGACGACGACCTTCGCGCCGGTCTCGCGCAGGAGCGAGGCGATGACCGCGGGCTCCAGCAGCGGGTTGATCGGGTGCACGATGCCCGCGGTCATGCCGCCCAGCAGCACCGCGGCCGTCTCGGTGCAGTTGGGAAGGACATAGGCGACGACGTCCTTCTCGCCGATGCCGAGGCGGCGAAAGAGGTTGGCGGCCTGCGTCACCCGGCCGTGCAGGTCGCTCCAGCTGAGCGTCTCGGCCCGGTCCTGCGGCCCCGAGGTGATCTGGAACGACAGGGCGGGGCGGTCGGGGTGGCGGTCGCGGGTGCGGCCGAGCAGGCCGTAGACGGTGGCGGGGAGGTCCAGCGCCTCCCAGCGTGCCTCGGCCTCGATGGCGTCGCGGTCGGCGACGGAGGTGAAGCTGCGGGCCATGGGTCTCCTCCCTGCGGGCCGGTGGGTGGGGGCCTCGGTTCCCGGCCGGTTTCCCGTGACGGCCGGGTCGCGGGCCGGACGGGTCGCGCGCGCGCGCCCCGGGCAGTCTCCTCCCCTGCCCGGGGTGCCTCTCAGAGCGCCCGGGCGACGCCGCGCAGCTCGAACTTCTGGATCTTGCCGGTCGAGGTCTTGGGCAGGGTCCGGAAGACCACATGCTTGGGCGTCTTGAACCCCGCGAGCCGACCCCGGCAAAAGGCGATCAGCTCGGCCTCGGTGACCTCGGCGCCGTCCTTGATCTCGACGAAGGCGCAGGGCACCTCGCCCCATTTCTCGTCCGGCTTCGCCACCACCGCGGCCAGCAGCACCGCGGGATGGTGCATCAGCGCGTTCTCGACCTCGACGGAACTGACGTTCTCGCCGCCCGAGATGATGATGTCCTTGGCCCGGTCGGCGATCTTGATGTAGCCGTCGGGGTGGCGGAACGCGAGGTCGCCCGAGTGGAACCAGCCGCCGCGGAAGGCCTCGGCCGTGGCCTCGGGGTTGCGGTAATAGCCCTTCATCACCGAATTGCCGCGGTGCACCAGCTCGCCCAGCGTCTCGCCGTCCCAGGGCACCGGGGCATGGGTCTCGTCCAGCACCGACACCCCCTCCATGAAGGGCATGGCCACCCCGGTGCGCGCCTTGATCGCCGCGCGTTCCTCCTGCGGCAGGGCGTCCCATTTCTCGGGCCGCCAGACGCATTCGGTGTCATGCCCATAGGTCTCGGTCAGGCCGTAGACCTGGGTGACGTTGAAGCCGAGCGGCTCGATGCGGGCGAGCGTCGCGGCGGGGGGCGGGGCGCCGGCGGTATAGACCTCGACGATGTGGTCGAAGGGGCAGCGTTCGGCGTCGCGGGCGTTGATGATCATGTTCAGCACGATGGGCGCGCCGCCGAAATGGGTGACACCCTCGTCGGCGATGGCGTCGTAGATGTTGGCCGCGGTGATGTCGCGGCAGCAGATGACGGTGCCGGCGACGAGGGGCACGAGCCAGGTGTGGCACCAGCCGTTGCAGTGAAACAGCGGCACGATGGTGAGATAGCGCGCATGCGGCTGCATCCGCCAGGTCACGGCCGAGCCCATGGTGTTGAGATAGGCCCCGCGGTGGGAATAGACCACGCCCTTGGGTCGGCCGGTGGTGCCCGAGGTGTAGTTGAGCGCGAGGCTCTCCCATTCGTCCGCCGGCATGGTCCACTCCGCCTGCGGATCGCCCGCGGCCAGGAGTGCCTCATAGTCCGGGTGCCGGCCGCTGGCGGGATGGCCCGCCTCCGGGTCGGGCACCTCGACGATGACGGGGCCGGCGCCGCCCATCTCGGCCTTCGCCGCCTCGGCGAGCGGGACCAGGGCCGCGTCGCACAGCACCACCTTCGCGCCGCCATGGCCGAAGATGTAGGCGACCGTGTCGGTGTCGAGCCGGGTGTTGATCGTGTTCAGGATCGCCCCGGTCGCGGGGACCGCCCAGGTCGCCTCGGCATGGGGGGCGGTGTTGGGCAGGAGCGTCGCCACCACATCGCCCGCGCCCACCCCCAGCGCCCTCAGCGCCGAGACCAGCCGGCTGATGCGGGCGTGATACTCGGCATAGCTCCAGCGGCGGCCGCGATCCACCAGCGCCTCGCGGTCGGGATAGACCTCGGCGGCGCGGCGCAGATGCGACAGCGGCGTCAGCGGCACGAAATTCGCCGCGCAGCGATCGAGCCCGGTCTCGTCCGGAAGCCAGCCCATGCATTCCTCCCTCGCGGTCAACCTTCACGAGGCGCGAGTATTGACCGCCCCCCCGGGGTTTGGAAAGGGGGGACGGCGGGTCCGGGGTGGAGGGGACATGCGGCAGGGTGCGGCGCGGGGGCAGAGGGCGCGGCCGGCGGGAGGCGCGCCGCGGCGGTGCCCGGCCGGGACCCCGCGGCCATGATCGTCTCGCGCCGGCACGGCTACATCTTCGTGCATATCCCCAAGACCGGCGGCACCGCGCTGGCGCTGGCGCTGGAGGCGCGGGCGGCGGCCGACGACATCCTGATCGGCGACACGCCCAAGGCACGCCGGCGCCGGCACCGGCTGACAGGCGTCGTCACCGCCGGGCGGCTGTGGAAGCACAGCCGGCTTGCCGACATCGAGGGGCTGGTGGCGCGCGCCGAGCTGCCGCGGTTTCGCGTCTTCACCATCGTGCGCAACCCGTGGGAGCGGCTGGCGAGCCTCTATCACTGGTTGCGCGTGCAGTCCTTCGAGCACCCGCAGGTGCGGCTGGCGCGGGGCCTCGACTTCGCCGGGTTCCTCGCCGCGCCCGAGGTGGCGGAGGCGTTCCGCGCCAGCCCCTCGGCCGCCTATGTGACCGACGGCGCCGGGACCGAGCACTGCGCGCTGTGGCTGCGTCACGAGCGGCTGGCCGAGGACCTGCCGCGGCTCGAGGCGCTGATCGGCCTGCGCTTGCCGGCGCTGGCGCGGGTCAATGCCTCGGACCGGCCGGCCGACTGGCGCCGGCTCTATTCGGACGCTTCGGCCGCCCGGGTGGCGGAGATCTGCGCCGAGGACATCGCCCGTTTCGGCTGGCGCTTCGGGCCGGCGCCGGGGGGGTGAGGAAGCGGGCCGTCGCGCCCGGCCCGGGCGTCGCAGGGGGGCTTTCTGCCCCCCGTCGCCTTCGGCGACTCCCCCCGAGGATATTTGAGGAAAGATGAAAGGGGGGAACGGCGCGGATCGGATGCTCTCGGGCGCGGGCGTCGGGTGCGCGGGGAGGGATGGGGTGCCTGCGGGCGGCAACGGAGCGGGCGGGGAGGGCCGGGCGCCGCTCCGCAGTCGGGCGGGCGGGCTCAGGCGACGAGGGTGGCCTCGGTGGCGGCGCGGAGGTCGTCCTCGGTGACGCCGGGGGCGGTCTCGACGATCTTCAGGCCGCCCTCGACCACGTCGAGCACCCCGAGGTTGGTGATGATGCGATCCACCACGCCCTTGCCGGTCAGGGGCAGGGTGCAGGCGCGCAGCACCTTGGACTCGCCGGCCTTGTTGGTGTGGTCCATCACCACCACCACGCGCTTGACCCCGGCCACGAGGTCCATCGCGCCGCCCATCCCCTTGACCAGCTTGCCGGGGATCATCCAGTTGGCGAGGTCGCCGTTCTCGGCCACCTCCATCGCGCCGAGGATGGCCATGGCGATCTTGCCGCCGCGGATCATGGCAAAGCTCTGGGCGCTGTCGAAGAAGGCGGTGTGGGGCAGCGCGGTGACGGTCTGCTTGCCGGCGTTGATGAGGTCGGCGTCGACCTCGTTCTCGGTCGGGAAGGGGCCGATGCCGAGCATCCCGTTCTCGGACTGGAGCGTGACGGTCACGCCCTCGGGGATGTAGTTGGCCACCAGCGTCGGGATCCCGATGCCGAGGTTCACGTACATCCCGTCCTTGAGTTCCTGCGCGGCGCGGGCGGCCATCTGGTTGCGGTCCCAGGGCATGGCGTCGGTCTCCTTGTGGCGGCGCGCGGGTCAGGCGGCCCGGACGGTGCGCTGTTCGATGCGTTTCTCGTGGGTGCCCTGCACCAGCCGGTGGACGTAGATGCCGGGCAGGTGGATCGCGTCGGGGTCGAGCGCGCCGGGCGCGACGATCTCCTCCACCTCCATCACGCAGACACGCCCGCAGGTGGCCGCCGGCGGGTTGAAGTTGCGCGAGGTCTTGCGGAAGACGGCGTTGCCGGTGGTGTCGGCCTTCCACGCCTTGACGATGGCGAGGTCGGCCACGATCCCGCGTTCGAGGATGTAGGTCTCGCCGTCGAACTCCTTGTGCTCCTTGCCCTCGGCGATGACGGTGCCGACGCCGGTCTTCGTGTAGAAGCCGGGGATGCCGGCGCCGCCCGCCCGCAGCCGTTCGGCCAGCGTGCCCTGCGGGGTGAACTCGAGCTCCAGCTCGCCCGAGAGGAACTGGCGCATGAACTCGGCGTTCTCGCCCACATAGGAGGAGATCATCTTGCGGATCTGGCGGGTCTGGAGCAGGAGGCCCAGCCCGAACTCGTCCACCCCGGCGTTGTTGGAGGCGACGGTGAGGTCCTTGACCCCGGACGCGCGGATCGCCGCGATCAGGTTCTCGGGGATGCCGCAGAGGCCGAAGCCGCCCGCCGCGATGGTCATCCCGTCGAACAGCAGCCCCTCCAGCGCCTCGGCGGCCGAGCCGTAGATCTTGTTCATGCGCTCCGTGCCCTCTCTGTCGGCGTCCCTCTGCCGCCCGGGTTTTGGCCCGCCCGGCGGGGGCTGTCAATCGCCGCAGCTCGGGGGGGTGCGGGTGTCATTCCGCGGCCGGGCGGGCGCGGCTCGATGCCCGGGCCGTCGATGTCTTCGCCTTGGTGGCGGATTTGGCGGCGGATTTGGGGGCGGTCTTGGCGGGCGGTTTGGCCGCAGACTTTGCCGGGGCCTTCTCCCTTGCCGCCGTCTTCGTCGCGGCCCTTGCGCCCGTGCCCTTTGCCGAGGCCTTGCCCTTGCCGCCCTTCGCGCCGGCCTTGGCCGCCACCAGCGCCAGCGCCTCGTCCAGCGTGACGGCGGCCGGGTCGACGTCCTTGGGCAGGGTGGCGTTGACCTTGCCCCATTTCACGTATGGCCCGTAGCGGCCGGGCATCACCGCCACCTCGCCGCCGTCGGGGTGCTCGCCCAGCACCTTGAGCGGCTGCGCCGCCGCCCCGCGCCCCCCGCGCGCGGCCTTCTGTGCGAGCAGCTCCACCGCGCGGTTCATGCCGATGCTGAAGACCTCGTCGGCATCGGCGAGATTGGCATAGATCTTGCCGTGGCGCACGTAAGGCCCGAAGCGGCCGAGGCTCGCCTCGATGGGCGCGCCGTCCTCGGGGTGCGCGCCCACCTGCCGCGGCAGGCTCAGGAGCATCAGCGCACGGTCCAGATCCACCGCCTCGGGCGCCCAGCCCTTGGGCAGCGAGGCGCGGGGCGGTTTGGGGACCTCCTCGCTCGCCTCGCCCTTCTGGACATAGGGGCCGAAGCGGCCCGAGCGCAGGGTCACCGCCGCACCGTCCTCGGCGTGGCCGAGGAGGCGGCCCTCGGGCGGCACGCCGTCCTCCTCGCCCGGGGCCGACATCGGGCGGGTATAGCGGCACTCGGGGTAGCCCGAGCAGCCGATGAACGCCCCGCCCGACCGCGAGGTGCGCAAGCTCAGCCGCCCCACCCCGCAGGAGGGGCACTGCCGCCGGTCGCCGCCATCCTCGCGTTCGGGATAGAGATGCGGCGCGAGCGCCTCGTCGATGGTCTCCAGCACCTCGGTGATGCGCAGATCGGCCGTCTCGGCCAGATGCGCGCTGAAATCCCGCCAGAAGCGCTCCAGCACCTCGGTCCAGACCGCATCGCCGGCCGACACATGGTCGAGCTGCGTCTCCAGATCGGCGGTGAAATCATAGCCGACATAGCGGCTGAAATACTGCAGCAGGAAGATGGTGACGAGCCGGCCCTTGTCCTCGGGGATCAGGCGGTTCTTGTCCTTGCGGACATAGCCGCGGTCCTGGATGGTCGACACGATCGAGGCATAGGTCGAGGGGCGGCCGATGCCGATCTCCTCCATCTTCTTGACCAGCGTGGCCTCGGTATAGCGCGGCGGCGGCTGGGTGAAGTGCTGCGCCCCCTGCACCGCGCCCTCGGCCACCGTGATCAGACCCTCGCCCGCGGCATAGGAGGCGGCGACCCGCGCCAGCACCTCGCCCGCCGTCATCTGCGGCAGGCGGCGGCCGTCCTCGTCGCCGTCGTCGTCGCGGCCTTCCTCATAGACCTTGAGGAAGCCGTCGAAGAGCACCACCTGCCCGGTCGCCCGCAAACCCACCTGCCCGTCGGGGCTGGCGATCTCGACCGTGGTGCGCTCCAGCCGCGCGGCCTCCATCTGGCAGGCGATGGTGCGCTTCCAGATCAGGTCATAGAGGCGGCGCTGGTCGGCATCGGTCAGGCGCAGGCTCTCGGGCCGGGCGAACATGTCGGTCGGCCGGATGCACTCATGCGCCTCCTGCGCGTTCTTTGCCTTGTTCTTGTAGAGCCGCGGCTTCTCGGGGACGTACTTCGCCCCGTAGAAATCGCCGATGGCCCGGCGCGCGGCGTTCACCGCCTCGGGCGCCATGTCGATGCCATCGGTCCGCATGTAGGTGATGTGCCCGGCCTCATAGAGCCGCTGCGCCGCCGACATCGCCTGCTTGGCGCCCATGCCGAACTTGCGGCTGGCCTCCTGTTGCAGGGTCGAGGTCATGAAGGGGGGCGACGGGGCGCGGCTGACGGGCTTCGCCTCCACCCCCTGCACCTTGAGCTCGCGCGAGGCCACCGCCTGCACCGCCAGCTCGGCCTGCGTCCGGTTCCCGAGGTCGAAGCGGTCGAGCTTCTTGCCGGCGAGGCTGACCAGCCGCGCCTCGAACTCCTGCCCCCGCGGCGTGCGCAGCATGGCGGCGACGGTCCAGTATTCCTGCGGCCGGAACGCCTCGATCTCCATCTCGCGCTCGACGATCAGGCGCAGACAGACCGACTGCACCCGTCCGGCCGACTTCGCCCCCGGCAGCTTGCGCCACAGCACCGGGCTCAGGTTGAAGCCCACGAGGTAATCCAGCGCCCGCCGCGCGAGATAGGCGCGCACCAGCTCCATGTCGACGTCGCGGGGGTGCGCCATCGCCTCGGCCACGGCGGCCCTGGTGATGGCGTTGAAGGTTACGCGACGGACCTTGGTGTCGGGCTTGATCGCCCTGGACTTCGCCAGCGCCTCGGTGAGGTGCCAGCTGATCGCCTCGCCCTCGCGGTCGGGGTCGGTGGCGAGGATCAGCTCGGGGTCGGACTTCAGCGCCTCGGCGATGGCCTTGAGGTGCTTGCGGCTGTCGGGCGCGACCTCCCATGTCATCTCGAATCCCTGCTCGGGGTCGACCGAGCCGTCCTTGGGCGGCAGGTCGCGGACATGGCCGTAGGAGGCGAGAACGGTGTAATCGTCGCCCAGATACTTGTTGATCGTCCTGGCCTTGGCCGGGGACTCGACGACGACGACCGGCATGAAACCTCCGTGACAGCGCGGGACCCGACGCGGCGGCCCCGCCACGCCCACCTATGGCCGCGCAAACTGGGCGACAAGGGCCGCCGCTGTCAATGCGGCACCAACGGGCCCGCTCAGCCCTCGCCCCACTCCGCCACGAACTCGCGCCGCCGAGCCGGGCACCGGCCGCAGGCTCTGTTGGACAAATCGGGTTACGGACAGGGTTCCCCTTTCCCCAGACGGACTCAACCCACAGCTTCCGTTACGGGAATGCCGAGCGCCGTGAAGCCGTTCAGGACGGCGACACGAACCTGGAACTCGGCGACCTG
>Ga0213835_100359_pt1 | contig 47107 bp, 55 predicted proteins | sample SWPATP01_FD_160576 | JGI IMG/M metagenome (GOLD analysis project Ga0213835, IMG submission 160576) | Coastal seawater microbial communities from Marineland, Florida, United States - SWPA TP0 #1 | ecosystem: Environmental > Aquatic > Marine > Coastal | place: USA: Florida | collected 2016-08-05
GTTTCAGCCGTGTGAGCGGTGTGCCATCCATGAGCACCGTGCCGTCATGGGGCAGATCGCCCACCAGCGCGCGCAGCAGCGTCGTCTTGCCCGAGCCGTTGGGGCCCACGATGGCGGTCAGCGCCCCGGGCCGGGCATCGCAATCGACGCCGCGCAGGACCTCGCGCCGCCCCAGCCGCAGGGTGATGCCGCAGGCCGTCAGCATCTCAGAGATCCACCACGCCGCGTCGGCGCAGCAGGATCCACAGGAACACCGGCGCGCCGAGGACGGCGGTGACGATGCCGATGGGCAGCTCGGCCGGCGCGATGATCGTGCGCGCGAGGATGTCGGAGAGCACCAGCAGGGCTGCGCCAAGGAGGGCGGCCGCGGGCAGCAGGAAGCGGTGGTCCGGCCCGATGCCGAGGCGCAGCAGGTGGGGCACCACGATGCCGATGAAGCCGATGCCGCCCGACACCGCCACCGCCGCGCCGGTGGCCCCCGCGACCGTCAGGATCGCCAGGTTCTTGGCCCGCTGCACCGGCACGCCCATGTGGGCAGCCGCAGACTCCCCCAACGCGAGCCCGTTTAGCGCCCGTGCGAGGAAGGGCGCGGCCAGAAGCGCGGTCAGGATGATCGGCGCGGCGGTCAGCACCTTGGTCCAGTTCGCGCCCGCGAGCGAGCCCAAGCCCCAGAAGGTCAGGTCCCGCAACTGCCGGTCGTCGGCGATGTAGACGAGGATGCCTGTGAGCGCGCCGGCCAGCGCCCCCAGCGCGATACCCGCGAGCAGCATGGTGGCGACCGAGGTGCGGCCCGCCCGGGTGGACACGCGGTAGAGAAGGAGCGTGGTGGCCCAGCCGCCCAGGAACGCCGCCATCGGCACGGTGTAGATGCCGGTCGCCGCAGCCAGCCCCGCGGGCAGGAGGCCGCCCAGCACGATCGCCACCACCGCGCCGAGGCCCGCGCCCGCGCCCACCCCCACCAGCCCCGGATCGGCCAGCGGGTTGCGGAACAGCCCCTGCATCACCGCACCGCCCACCGCCAGCGCCGCGCCGACCATCAGCCCCAGCGCCAGACGGGGCAGGCGGATGTCGAACAGCACCACCTGTTCGCGCAAGCCCAGTGCCTCGCCCCGCGCCAGCACCGCCAGCGCCTGCCACAGCGACACGCCCGCCGCCCCCGTGGCGAGGCTCATGACCGAGGCTGCGGCGACGAGGGCCACGAGCCCCGCCATCACCGTGCGCGCGCGCGCCGAACGGTCGCCGTCCTCGACCGCAACCCGGCGGGGAACCGAGGGGATCGCGACCATTCAACCCTCCGACGGTGGCGCCGGGTACAGCGCGCGGTGCAGCGCCAGCGCCGCCTGCGCCGTGCGCGGGCCGAAGCCGAGCAGCAAGAGCCCGTCCATCCGCACCAGCCGGCGCGCCTGGCCTGCCGGGGTGGTGCGCAGCGCAGGATGGGCGAGGAGCTCGTCGTCGGCCACCGCATGGCCGCCGCCGCGCTCCATCATCAGCACCACCTCGGGGCTTGCTGCCAGCACCGCCTCGTCGGACAGAAGCCGGTAGCCCTCGAACTCGGCGATGACATTGGTGCCGCCCGCGAGGCGGATGATCCCGTCGGCAGCCGTGCCGGTGCCCGAGGCCATCAGCCGCCCGCCCTGCATCGACAGAACGAAGAGCACCCGCGCCGGCCGGTCCACGCCGGCGCGCAGCCCCTCCAGCCGGTCGAGCTCCGCCGACAGCCCCTCGGCCAGCGCCGCGCCGCGGTCGGGCACGCCAAGCGCCTCGGCCACCACGGCGATCTTTTCCAGCACGCCCGCGCCGTCCGTGGCTTCGGGCACCTCGACATAGGGCACCCGGGCGGCGCGCAGCATCGCCACCGCCTCGGCCGGGCCGGCGCCTTCGGCCGCCAGGATCAGGTCGGGCGCCACCGACAGCACGCCCTCGGGCGAGAGCGACCGCATGTAGCCGACATCGGTCAGATCCTCGACCCCGGGCGGCCAGGTGGAAGTGGCGTCGCGCGCCACCAGCCGGTCCCCCTGCCCCAGCGCCACCACGATCTCGGTCACGGCGCCGCCGAGGCTGACCACCCGCTCGGCCGCGGCCGCGGGCGTCGCCAGCAGCGCCAGGAACAGGGCCGCGCGGATCACGACACCACCCCGGGGCTGGGGAGGCTGCGCGCCAGCGCCTCCCAGGCGGGCAGGCCCTCGCCGCGCTTGCCGAAGACCTGGAGGATCAGCCGGCCCTCGGCGTCGAAGGCCTCGACCGACAGGGCGGGGCCGTGGCGGGTGGGCTTCTCGACCCGCCAGACCTCGGCGATGTGGTCCGCGCGCAGGTGCAGGTTGAAGCGCGGGTCGAGCACGTTGATCCAGGGGCCGGTCGGCACGATCTTCTCCACCGGACCACCGTGGATCTGGATGCAGCCCGGGTTGCCGACGAAGAGCATCAGGTCCACCCCCGCCAGCGCCGCGCCGTGCAGCAGGTCGGTCACCGCCCCCGGCGCGAGCGGCTCGGCCATGGGCGCGCCGACCGTGCGATAGGCGCCCAGCCGGTTCATCTTCAGCTTGCGCGTGAGGCCGAGGAACTGATGCGTGTCGGTCAGCCGCGCCCAGCGAGCGCGCAACTCCTCGGCGCGGTCGGGGTTGGCGCGGGCGGGGTCAGCGGCTGCGCGCGGCGCCAGCGCGAGCGTATCGGACTGATCCTCCAGCGCCAGCGCCGCCACCAGCCGGTCGAAGGCCGCGCGGTCCGAACCCTCCCGCAGATGCAGCTTGTGGACGGCATCGCCCGCGGCGTCGAAGATCTGCAGGCTGGGGCGCTTGCCGGTCAGCGCAAAGCCATGCACCCAATGCGCCGGAAAGATGCGCAGGTCGATCTCGGCCCCCAGCACCATCGCGGCATGGTCGCCCGGGTGCCATTCCTCGTACCGCCCCACCCGCTCATGCACGCAGGAGCCGTTGCGGGTCAGCGCCATGACCTCGCCCAGGGACTGCACCGCCGGGATCAGCCGGTCGGGTGCGGCGGCGATGCGCACCACCGCGGCACCCACCTGCGCGGCCAGCAGCGCCGCCTCCGCCACGCCGAGCATGTCCGCGAGGTCGCGGCTGCGCTTGTTGCCATTCTGGCGGATGGCATCGCGCAGGGCCTCCGCGCCGACCGGGCGGGCGCTGTCCATCCTTGCTGCGGGGGCCGTGCTCATGGCCGGGGCTCCTTCTCCGGGGTCTGCGGGGGTGTCGTGTCGGGGGGCTCCGCCTGTGGCCAGTGTGACATGCGCGGTCCCGGACCGGGCAAATCCTGCGGCTGCCTCGGCCCCAACAGGGTGAGGCCGGCCTCGGCGATCAGTCGGGATGCATGGCGCATGCGAGCCTCCGAGACGACGTCGGGTTCGGTCGCTGGCGGCTCGCTGGCGTGTCCCTTGCCTGCAGCATCCGAGTGTTTTTGTCAACTATCCCCTGTCGTCAGCGGAAGGTGACGGGCAGGCTGAACCGGGTCTGCGCGCCGGGGGGCGGCGGCGGGAAGGGGGCGGCGCGGCGGATATGGTCGAGGGCCGCGGCATCCAGCGCCGGCTGGCCCGAGCCGCGCTGCACCGCCAGCGCGGCGACCGCGCCGGTGGGCGTGACCGCGAAGCTCACCGTCACCTCGCCGCGGCCGCGCACCCGGGCCTGCGGGGTGGCGCGCAGCCGGCGGATGACCTCGCCGGGATAATTGGCGCGGGCGGCCTCGCCCGCGCGGTCATCCGGTGCCGCACGGCGCGCGGCCTGCGCCGCGGCGGCGTCGCGCTGGCCAGCGGCGTCCCCGGCGCGGGCGGTGACTTGAGCGGTGCCCCGGGGGGCGGATGCGGCCGCCAGGGCCATCCGCTCGGGGGGCTGCACCCGGTCGGGGCGCCGCGGCGGCCGGGGTGCCGCCTCGGGGGCGAGGGGCGAGTTGCGCAGTTCCGCCGGGGCGACCGGAGGCCTGGGCGACGGCGTCACCGCGGGCGACGCGGACGCGCCCATGAGCTCCCGGGGCGGGGCAGTGGCCGCAGACGCCGCGGGCTCAGCCCTCCGTGCAGACTGCACAGGCGCGGAGCTGGAGTGGGGAGCGGCCGATGGCGAAGTGGCCGCGATGATCGACGGGCGCGCGGCCGGGGCCTCGGTGGTTGGCGGGTTCCGCGGAACGGTTGCGCCGCTCGCTACGGGGGCGGCGGGCGGGCTCGTGCGGGCGGTCGGCGCGGGCGGGGGCCTCGTGGGCGCCGGCTGGGTGTCGCTGCGAGGGGTCGGCTCGGCCACGGCCTGCGGCGCGAGGTCGGGACGGGCGGCGGAGGGCTGCAGCGTGCCGGCGGCGAGATCGGCAAAGGCCGTGCCGAGGCGGATGGGGGCCTCGGGCCCACCGCCGGCCAGCGCGGCGGGCGGATCGGGCGCGGGCAGCGCCAGCAGCACGGCCGCGTGCAGCATCACCGAGCCAGCGAGGGCCGCGACGGTGGCGGGGCGCGGCGCCCTCATGGCGTGGCCTCCGGACTGCTGCGGGCGCCGACGAGGATCACCTCCGGCGCCCCCGCCGCGCGCAGCTCGCGGGCCAGCCCCAGCAGTTGCGCGGCGGGCAGGCTGCGGTCGGGCATCACCCGCAGCGGGCCGTCGCCAGCAGCTTCCAGCGCAGCGCCTGGGTCGGTGGGCCGACCCGCCTGCCACAGGCTGCCGTCGGCCTGCACCACCAGCACACCCGGCGGCGCTGCCGCCGTCAGCCCATGGGCCTCCACCAGTTCCAGCCCCTCGGGCAGGGGCGGCGCGATGCGGCTGGCGACGAGGAAGAACACCAGCAGCAGAAAGACGATGTTGATCAGCGCGATGGCCGGTTCCGGGCGGCGGCGGGAGGGGCGGGCAGGCATTGCGTTACTCCAGCAGGGCCACGGGCAGGCCCGGCAGGCGCGCGAGCGCCAGAAGGACCTCCACCAGCCGTTGCGCATCCGCCTCGGGGGCGAAGGCCACCACCAGCGCGTCGGGGGCCGCGGCGCGCAGCGCCTCGTGCAGAGCGGCCAGCGTCACCGGCGCGCGGTCGAGCCGCAGGCCCTCCGCCCCGACCTGCAGGAAGGCGGGGCTGGCCGGGGCCACCGCCCCGCCCGCGGGTCCGGGCAGGGGAAGCTCCCCCTCGCGGGTGAAGCTGGCGGTCAGCATGAAGAACAGCAGGAGCAGGAAGATCACGTCGATGAGCGGCGTGAGGGTGACGGCGCGGCGGCGGCGGGCGGTCATGCCGGCGCTCCCTCGGGCGCTCCCTCGGGCGCCCCCTCGGTCATTGCGCCCTGCGCCACGGCCACCGGCCCGGGCGCGCGCAGCACCGCGACGCCGCGCTCAAGAAAGTCGCGCGCGCGCTCCACCCTCCCCTCCAGCCAGCCCAGAAGGATGGTGACCGGCATGGCCACGGCCAGGCCCGCGGCCGTGGTGGTCAGCGCCACCCAGATCCCGCCCGCGAGCGCCGCGGGATCGACCATGGAGCCGGCCTCCTGCAGCGTCCGGAACGCCTCGATCATGCCCAGCACGGTGCCGAACAGGCCCAGCAGCGGGGCCACCTGGGCGATGATGTCCAGCGCGCGAAAGCCCCGCTCGAGGCCCCGGATGCGGGTCTCAACCTCGGCGGCAAGGCGGGCCTCGGTGGCGCCCTGCAGGGCCAGCGTGAACACCGGCGCGGCAATGCCGGGCGCGTCCTGAAGCAGGGCGCGGGCGCGGGCGATGTCGCCGGCCTCGGCCGCTGCCAGCGCGTCGGCGGCCAGCCCCGGCCGGCCCAGCCGCGCGGTGGCGAAGGCCGCGAGCCGCGCCAGCACGATGGCGATGGCCAGCACCGACATGGCCATCAGGACCGCCACCACCGGTCCACCCAGGTCGATCACCGCCGCCAGGCGCGCGGCCATCACCCCCGGCAGATCGCCAAGCCCGCTCATTCCAGCACCAGGTCGGTGTGGGAGGAGAGCGCGGGCGGCCCGGCGCAGACGGGCGCCCCGGCCGGCGCGCACTCCGCCACGCCGTTGATCAGCACCGCCGAGAGCCCGTCGCAGGCCGCGCCGGGGATCACGAACTCCCGCACCCGGCGTGCCCCGGCCGGCACGGCGCCAAGGTCGAAGAGCGTCAGCCGCTCCACCCGGCCCGCGGCGTCGAAGATCACCGCCTCCAGCGACAGCGCCTCCAGCGCCCCTGCCCCGTGGTTGGTCACGACGAAGGTCGCCGCACAGCCTTCGGCCACGTCCACCGCGCGGTCGAGCGCCAGGTCCAGCGACGGCGGCCCGGCCGCCGCCAGCCCCGGCGCCAGCGCAAGAAGAAGCGCCGCGCACCGCATCAGAACCGCCACGCCGCGGTGAGCTTGAAGGTCCGGCCGGGGCTGTTCAGCCCACTGGGGTGGACGCGGTACTCGGCGTCGAACAGGTTGTCGATGCCAGCGACCAGCGTGCTGCCGACCAATGGCCCCGACACCGGCCGCCAGCTGGCAAAGACATCGACCACCTGCGCACTGTCCACCGGCGCCCCGCCGGCGGGCAGGTCGCCCGCCCGCCTGGCGGCGAGGAAGGTGGCGCGGGCGCCCATCTCGACCCCCTCGGCCGGCCGCCAGCCGCCCGAGAGCACCAGCCGGTCCTGGGGCACCGAGCCCAGCGGGCCGGCCCCGTCGCGCCCGCGTCCGCGCGGGATGGTCAGGCTGGCGCCCGCGAACCAGCGCGCGGCGTCATAGTCGAGCCCGGCCTCCAGACCCCAAAGTCGGGCGTCCACATTCGCGGTCTCGGTGGTACCGGACCCGCTGCCGAAGGGGGCGCCGGGGAAGGGCGGCACGGCGCTGCCCGGGGTGAAGAACACCACCCGCGAATCGATGAAGTCGCGCACGTCGGCGAAATAGACATTGGCCGACCAGATCAGCCGGTCCCCCGCCGACAGCACATCCGCCCGGTCCTGCCGGATGCCGAGCTCGATCTGCCGGGCGCGCTCGGGCGCGAGCCCGGGGTTGGCTGCGAACTCGTTGGTGATCAGGATCGGAAACGGCGCGCAGGTGGGCGGGAAGCAGGGCGCGGTGAAGTGGACGCCCGAGGGGTAGCGTTCAGTCAGCGAGGGCGCGCGGAAGGACTGAGAGACGCTGGCGAAGAGCTGCGTGTCGGCGCGCGGCCGCCAGGATACGGCCAGCTTCGGCGACAGCTCGCTGCCCGAAAGGTCGTCGAACCCACCCGCGAGGGGGCGCGTCTCGAACCGGTCCCAGCGCAGGCCCGGTGTGATGGTCAGCGCCGGCGTGACGTCGATCTCGGCCTGCAGGAAGATCGCGGTGAAGGTCTGGTTCGCGTCGGGAGTCTGAAGCCGGGGCGCCCCGTCGCGGGTGGCGCGCTGGCGGTCGCGGAACACCTCGATGCCATAGCCCAGCCGCACCGGCACGCCGAGGTCGAGATCCGAACGGTTCACCGCCTCGAAGCCCAGCGTGTCGAACTCGGTCCGGTCGAGCCGCCCGTCGTCAATCCGGTCCTCGGTTACGCGCGTGCGGTTGGCATGGATCAGCACATCGGCGTCGATCAGCGGATTGTCGGCCGGGTCCCAGCGCCAGCCGAGGCGAAGCTGCGTGTGGTCGAGATCGCGGTTGACGCTGGTGGTGGGCGTTCCCTGCACATTGGTGTTGGGGGGCGTCACGCCGCGGTCCCCGTAGCGGTTGAGGCTGAACTCGAAGCGCTGGTCGGGGTCGGGCTCCAGCCCCAGCTTCAGCATCAGGTTGCGGCTGTCGATGGCGCTGTCGATCACCGGCTGGCCGGCGCCGTCGCGCAGGTCGCGGCTGCGCGGGCGCAGCGTGCCGAAGACCAGCGCATCGACCGGGCCGAAGCGGCCCGCCAGCGCGAGGCTGCCCAGCGTCTCGCGGCCCTGCGAATTGAAGCCGAAGCGAAGCTCGCCCCCGACCGTCTGCCCGGGGGCGAGGAAGTCCTCCGCCCGCTTGGTGTCCAGAAACACCACGCCCCCCAGCGCGCCCGAGCCGAACAGGGTCGAGGCGCCGCCCCGCAGCACCTCCACCTGCCGCAGCATCGCCGGGTCGGTGAAGAAGCGCCCGCGGTGGGCGAGGTTGAAGTTCTGCCGCCCGCCATCGACCCGCAGCACCACCTGCTCGTCGCGGAAGCCGCGGATGTTGATCTCCTGGCTGACGCCGCGGGGCCCGCCGTCGATGGTGACGCCCGGCTCGGCGCCGAGGATCTCGGCATAGGTGGCGGGCTGGCGGCGCAGGACCGTGTCGCTGTCGATCACCGAAACCGCGTTGGGCGTCTCCAGCAGCGCGCGCTCGTCCCGTGCGGCGCCGAAGACCGTCAGGCCGGGCAGCACGAACCCCGTCTCCTGCGCCGCCACCGGCCCGGCCGTCAGCGCCGCCGCGGCAACCCCTGCGGCCAGCGCCGCCTTCATCGTCGTTGCGTTCATCGCCTGCTCCCTTGCCCGTTCGCGGAATGCGGGTGACCGGAGCTGCCGGGCGAGGCGCTCGGGGCGCCATGGCGGACGGTGGCGATGTCGGAGAGACCCTTACCCAAGTCCGATGGAAACAGTCAAGTATCCTGCGCCTGGGCCGGCACTGCGACAGTCTGGCCCGGGCGGGGGGCTTTACAATGCCGAGTGTTTCCGTCAGCTATTGTGCCACCCAGTTCGCCATGCCCCGCCCGGGGCCGGCCCACCCGGCAGCACTCCAGACCCCACGCCCCCGCTGCCGGAGGATGCCATGCCCCCCACCCCCACCGACATGATCGCCCGCCTGCTGGCGCTGGATGCGCTGAGCGGCCCTGACCAGGGCCTGACCCCGCGCCTGCGCGCGCTGCTGCAGGCGCGACACGCACCGCTGGCCGGCGCCGTGCGGCTGGCGGTGGCGTCGCGGCAGGACGGTCCGCCGCAGGCCGCGGACGCCGGCGCCCTGCCTGTCGGGGTGGTGCCCCTGACCCTGCAGAGGTTGCCCGAAGGGCGTCGCCATGGATAAGCCGCCCCGCACCCAGGGCAGCGCCCGCCCCCGGATCGCGCCTCCCGCCCCGCCGCACGCCGCCCCGACCCGCGCCGGCCGCCCCGGCGAGGTGGCGGTCGAGACGCTGGGCCTCGACCCCTTCGCACGGCTCACGCTGGTGCTGTTGCGGTTCCACTTCCAGACCTTCGCCCAGCCCGACAGCCAGGGCTGGCTGACCGCGCTGAGGGCGGCGACGGTGCATGTCGGACCCCGGGCGGCCGGGCCGCTGTGCTATGACCTCGTGGCGCTGGTGCAGGCGCTGCGCCATGCGCGGCGCTCCTGCTTCACCTTCAACCGGCCCGATTGCGGCTGCTGCAGCGGCTGGCTGACGGCAGAGGAACGCCATCTCATGCAGGTGCTGAGCGCGGTGCGCAGGGGCCAGAAGGGCGCGGCGCTGACCCATGCGCTGCTGCTGTGCGAGGGCAATGCCGCCGAGGACCTGGTCGCCATGGCCGAAGTCTATGCCCGCCGGTACGCGCCCGACGGTGCGCCGCCCGCCTGCGCCCGGCCAACCTGACACCGGAATGGGCGCGACCGGCGGGAGAGGCAGCCCGCCGCCCGTGCCCGCGCCGCGCGAGCCAGACGCCGCGCGCGGCGCCTTTTCTTCCCAAAGCCGCTCCAGCGCACCCGCAGCGAGACCGCCCCGCATGACCGTCCAGCCCCGTCCGCACGCCGCCCCCCGGCCCCGCCTGCCCGCCGCGGCCTTCTTCGCCAACACCACCGCCGACCCGCTGGCGGACGCCTTCCCGCCGCGCCACGGGGCCCACGCCGCCACCGGCGCCCGCCCGGTGCCCGCGGGCGAGGTCGCCGCGCGCTGGCGGGCGCTGGCCGCCACCCCGCGGACCGGTCGCAGCGTCGCCTATGTGCATGTGCCCTTCTGCGCAAACCACTGTCTGTTCTGCGGCTTCTACCAGAACCCCTGGCGGCCGGAGGCCGGCGCGCCCTATGTCGACCGGCTGATCGACCAGCTGGCCGCCGGGGGCGGCACGGCGATGCAGCGCGGCCACCCGCTGCGCGCGGTTTATCTGGGCGGCGGCACGCCCACGGCGCTGGCGGCCGACGACCTCGCCCGGCTGATCCGCGCGCTGCACCGCCATCTGCCGCTGGCGCCCGACTGCGAGATCACCGTCGAGGGCCGTGCCTTCGACTTCGGACCGGACAAGGCCGCCGCCACCTTCGACGCCGGTGCCACGCGGATCTCGCTGGGGGTGCAGAGCTTCGACGACCGGTTGCGGCGTCTCATGGGGCGCAAGGTGGCGGGGGCGGAGGTGCGGCGGTTTCTCGCCGGGCTGGTGGCGATGGACCGCGGCGCGGTGGTCATCGACCTGATCTACGGGCTACCAGGCCAGACCCCGGCGCTTTGGCAGGCCGATCTGGAGACCGCGACCGGGCTCGGCCTCGACGGGGTGGACCTCTATGCACTCAAGCTCATCCCCGGCACGCCGCTGCTGACCGCGCTGGAGAAGGGCAAGCGGCAGGCCGTGCCGGCCAGCGCGCTGGGGGGGTTCTACGCGCAGGGCGCCGCCCATATGGCCCGCGCGGGATGGGAGGCGATCAGCTGCACCCACTGGCGCCGCGGCACGCGCGAGCGCAACGCCTACAACCTCGAGGTCAAGACCGGCGCGGCCTGCCTTGCCTTCGGGGCCGGCGCCGGCGGCAGCCACGCCGGCCACAGTTGGCGCACCCAGCCCGACCTGCGCGCTTGGGAGGCCGAGGTTGCCGAGGGTCGCCCCGCCGTGGCCGGCCTGATGCAGGCTCCGCCGCTCCAGCCCCTGATCGACGCGATCCGCGCGGGGATGGAGCTTGGCCGGCTGGACCTGCCGGCCGCTGACGCCGCCTGCGCCGCCCTGACCGGAACCGGCTTCGCGTCGCTGGCCGAGCCGCTGACGCGACAGTGGACGGCGGCCGGGCTGATGGCGCCCGACGGCCCGCGCATGGCGCTGACGCTGCCTGGACGCTTCTGGCAGGTGGCGATGACCCAGCGCCTGATCGACTGGACCCGCCAGGAACTGGCCGGTGCCACCACCACACCCAAGGAGACGACCCGATGACCCACCCCACCCCCGAACCCGCCGCCATCCGCGCAGCGCTTGCCGCCACCCCCGAGGCGGCCATCGAGGACATCGCCGCCGCCGCCGGCGTGCCCCCCGGCGCCGTGCTCGACCACCTGCCGGCGGGCGAGGTGGCGCTGGCCCCCGGCGCGGCCTTCGTCGCGGTCATGCAGGATCTGGCCCAATGGGGCGAGGTGACGGTGGTGCTCAACACCGGGCCAGTCATCTTCGAGGCGAAGGGCACAGTGCCGCCGGGGCGCCTCGGCCATGGCTTCTACAACCTGCATGGCGGCCCGATCGGCGGGCATGTCCGCGCCGAGGCCTGCGCCCGCATCGCCTTCGTCGCGCGACGCTTCATGGGGGTCGAAACGCTGTCGGTGCAGTTCTACACCGAGGCGGGCGCCTGCATGTTCAAGGTCTATCTCGGCCGCGACGCCGAGCGGCGGATGCACCCCGACCAGATCGCCCGCTTCGCCGCGCTGCGTGACCGCCTCGCCGTCGCCGAGGCGGTCTGACATGGCCGCAGCCGCAGCCACAGCCGGATTGGCAGGCCGGCATCTCTTCCTGTTCGGACTGGGCCATGTCGCCGGCCGGCTCGTGCCGATGGCCCGGCGCGCCGGCATCGGACTGTCGGGGAGCTGCCGCAGCCCCGAGGCGGTGGCGCGCTGGCGGGCGCAGGGCGTGCGGGCACATCTCTTCGACGGCCGCCCCGCGCTGCCCGACGCGGCGCTGGCCGGGGTCACGGATGTGCTGGTCTCGATCCCGCCCGATCCCGACCCGGCGGCCAACGCCTGCCGGGTGCTCTGGCCCCGGTTCCCCCCCGTGCCCGCACACCGCGCCGCCGTCATCGACGGCCCACCCACGTCTCGTCCGCCCGGCCCGAAACCCGCGGTCCCGGCCCGCACATCGCCGCGGGATCGGACCCGCAGCCAACGCCGAGGCAGAGATGCCCCATGGACGATGACGTCTCGCTGACAGCGGTCGGGCGTCACCGCCCCTATGCCAGGGACTGCGCATGTGGCTGCGCGCGGGCATCCGTCCGACGTCCGGACGCCGCGCGGGTGGCACCCCGTGATCGCCATGTCCTGCCGGAACCGCCGTCCGGCCTGCCTTGCCGTGCACTTGCGGCGCAGGCCCATGGCCGTTCCGAACCACGCCATGGCGACCCGGTCACCGACTGATCTCATTGTCCGGGGTGAGCTCAGTCGTCGTCGGGGTGCCATTCGAGGGGGCCGAACCCGCGCCGGCGGGCCATCTCCGAGAGGATCGAGAGCAACCATGCCGCATCGTGCCGACGGCGGGCAGCGCGTTGCTCATCCGCCCGTTCGACGGCCCGGGTGAACAGCATGTCAGCGCCCAGACCAAGGTCGGTGCGCACCATCGGGGGCACCCGGCCAAGACCCGCGGCATGTCCGCGGATCAAGGTCGACGCGCGCGGACGGACGGCTTGCGTGAGGTCGAAGAGGAGCAGTCTCAGCATGGAGTGTATCGTCTGATTCCGGATATGTAAGAGTACACGATAGCCGGCTTCCGGTGGTGCCTCAATGGGCGTATGGGGGCGAGACTGCTGTCGCGATCGGGCTTCCGGGCAAGGATGCATCGGAGGTTTGTCCTGTCGCGTGCAGGAATCCCGCGGCCGGGCGCAGTCTCGGTGGGGGCAGGCGTCCGATGTGGCCTTGCGGAGCTTCGCTTCGTGTATCACCATGTGCGTTGATTTGGGGTGTGTAGTGATACACATTGGGAGCGCTCTGGCCGACGGCCGGTCGCGGGCGCGCCTGGCGCAAGGGAAGGGAGCGATGCCGGTCGAGCTGTGGCAGTCCTGCGCGGTCTTCGCCCGTGTCGGCGCCGGCACGCCGGGGGCCGGACAGCCTGGCCCCGCGGGCGGGCTGTCGGGGCGGCGGCCGATGCTCGACGTCCGGAAGGCGGGGTTCCGGTTCGTCCCCCCCGAGGCCTGGCGGCGCGCCATCGCGGCGGCGTCGGTCACCCTGCCTGCGCCTTCGCGCTGTCGGTGGTGCCTGCCCGGGGGGGCGGCCAAGGCATGTGAGGGGGCGAGGCCGGACTCATCCATCGCCGCATCCCCTGCTGCCGGAGGCGTGCCGCCGATCGACGGGGCCGGGCAGCGCGGCCCTCGCGGCGCGGAGGGCGCGCGCCGCGAGGCCGCCGAGGTCAGCCAGCGCGGCCCGGACGGCCAGTGCCCGCAGATGATGGGCGCGGGCAACTGCCCGGGCGATCTCGTCCGGGGTGATCGCGGGTGGCGTGCGGTGGGGATGCCCCGACATGTGTGTCTCCTTTCCTGGCTGGTGGAGCGCAGCCTACGGCCGCGGTGTCTCCGGATAATCCCGGCCCGGACGACGGAGTGTCGTGCATGACGCGCATCAATCGGTTGACCTCGGACGACGTGCTGCTGGTGCAGAAGGTGATGGGAACGGGCAGCTTTGCGGCGGTGGCCGGGCTGTTGGGGCAGACCCCCTCCTCGGTCTCGCGGGCGGTGTCGCGCATCGAGGACAAGCTCGGTGTGCGGCTGCTGGAGCGCAGCACGCGCCGGCTGGCGCCCACGCCCGAGGGCGAGGCGCTTCTGGCCGGCGGCGAGGCGGTGCTCGACGCGCTGGCCGGGCTGGAGGCGGAGGTCACGCAGGGGCGGGGGCGGCCCGTGGGGCGGCTGCGGGTCTCGATCACCACCGCGCTGGCGCAGCTTGTGCTGGCGCCGCATCTGCCCCGCTTCGCCGCGGAGTTCCCCGAGATCCGGCTGGACCTGCAGGTGTCGGACCGCCGGGCGGACATGCTGGCCGAGCGCATCGACGTCGCGGTCCGCACCGGGCCGCTGACCGACTCGGCGCTGCGCGCGCGGCGGATCGGCATGGCCCATCGGGTGATCTGCGCAAGCCCGGCCTATCTGGAGCGCGCGGGCACGCCGGCGGGGCCGCAGGATCTGGACCGGCACGCCTGCCTCTCGATCCTCGGCCATGAGGGGCTGGCGCGCTGGTCCTTCGACACGGGCGAGGTGACGATCCGACCGCATCTGCGCGCCGACAGCGCGATGATGCTGCGCGCCATGGCCATCGCCGGCGCCGGGCTGGTGCGGCTGGCGGATTTCGTGGTGGCCGACGCGCTTGCGGACGGCCGGCTGGTGGCGGTGCTGCGGGACCGCCATCGCGCGGCGCCGGTGCCCATCCACGCGCTCACGCTGCCCGGCCCCAAGCCGCCGCCGCGGGTCCGCGCCTTCGTCGATTTCATGGCGGCGCTGCTGTCGGCACCGGCGCAGGAGCGGGCGCATGGCTGAGAGCCCCGGCCTGCCCGTCTGCGTGCTCCGGCTCGCCTGCCTGGCCGTCTCGGGCAGGCTGTTCACGATGCTGAAATGGAGCGGGGCCGCCTGGCTGATCTGGCTGGGGATCTCGCTGTGGCGCGCGGGCGGGCGGGTCGACCTGCCCCGCGCCGCGGCACGCGCGGACGGCGGGATGTTCCCGGGGGCCCGGGCCGAGACGGTCCCGACCCCCGGGAGTCTGGTGTTCTTCCTGGCCGTGGCCTTGCTCGACGCGCTGGGGTGGGCAGCGCCGGGGGGGCGGGCGCTCCGGGCCGTGGCCACGCCCTGCACCCTGCGCGGACTGCACCGGCCGGACGGCGGGGCGCGGATCGGCGCGGGCGTCCTGAGCGCACGGGCCGCGTGATGCCGACGCCCCTCCTTCTGGTCCTGACGGCGGCGAGTTTCGGGGCCTCGCCGCTCCTGATCGCGCTGGCGGTGCAGCATCTGCCACCGGCCACGCTGGCGGGCTGGCGGGCGGGGCTGGGGCTGCCGTTCCTGCTGCTGGTCGCGGCACTGGCGGGGCAGATCGCATGGCCCGGGCGACAGGCGGTGCTGACGGCGGCGGTGGGCGGGCTCCTGATCGTGGCGGTGCCCTTTGCCACCATGGCGGTGGGGATGCAGCACATCCCCTCGGGGCTGGGAGGAATGCTCTACGCCACCATGCCGCTCTTCACCCTGATCCTCGCCGCCGCCTTTCTGCGCGACGAGCCAGCGACGCCGGCACAGATCGCGCGGATCGCGGTGGGGATGCTCGGCGTCGGGCTGATCGCGGGGCCGCAGCTTCTGGCCGACGGGCTGACGGCGGCGGGTTGGGGCACGGCGGTGACGCTGCTTGCGCCGCTCTCCTATGCCGCCGGGAACGTGTGGTTCCGCAGCCGCCCGCCGGTGGCACCGCTGGCGCTGACCGCGGGCATGTTCGGCACGGGCGCGCTGGTGCTGCTGCCGCTGGCGTGGTGGATCGACGGGCTGCCGCCCGCGGCGCCGGGGCCCGAGGTCCGGGGACTCCTCGCGGCCCTCGTGGTGCTCGCAACGGTCACGCCGGCGGTGCTCAACTACATCCTCGTGCGGCAGGCGGGGGCGACGACGGGGGCGCTGGTGATGTTCCTGATGCCGGGCTTTGCAGTGGTCTTCGGCATGGTCTTCGCAGGCGAGCGTCTGCCGCCGCTGGCCTTTGCCGGGCTTGGGCTGGTGATCGCGGCTGCGCTGCGCCGCCGCGCACCATGAGCCGGGCGGACTCAGCCGTTCTGCCGCGCCAGCGCCGCCGCGACCGAGGCGGGCGGGGCGCCATCCGGGCACGACCCGTCCGGGATCGGCGCGCCCGCCACCAGGGCCAGCGGCAGCACGCCCGCCCAGCCGCCGGCCGCGATGTCCTCGGCCTCGTCCACCGGCGGGCCGCGGCGGGACTTGGCGCTGGCGGCTTCGACCTCCAGCGCGATCACGCCGGTGGCCTTCAGCTCCTGCGCGGTGGCGGGGCGCAGCTCGGCGGTGCGGCCGGGCAGGGCGTGGTCGGTGATGGCGGTGAGCGCGGCGAGACTCTCGCCGGCCTCCGTCACGGCCCGGCCACGCCCGTGCAGCACCGCCGAGCGATAGTTCATCGAATGGTTGAAGCCCGAGCGCGCCAGCACCAGCCCATCCACCAGCGTCACCGTCAGGCACAGCGCCGCGCCGGCCCCGAGCTTCACCGCCCGCGTCTTGGAGGCGCCGTGCAGGTACACCGTCTCGCCGATCCGGCCATAGGCCATGGGGATGACCATGGGACGGCCCTCGGCCACGAAGCCCAGATGCGCCACCAGCCCGGCATCGAGCACGGCATGGACCGCCGCGCGGTCATACTCGGCGCGCCTGGCATAGCGGATGCGGTTGTAACTGGGCTGCATGGCGGTCTCCCCTTGCGGTGCGCCCCCGGTATGGCGTGGAAACTGGCCCTGTCACAGGGCCAGTTTAGGGTGATCTGATGGAGCCGGTTGAACTCTCCGCCCTGTTTCACGCCGAGCCCGGCGTGGGGCTGTCGCTGCGCCTCTATCGCGCCGTGCAGCGGGCGGCGCGGGCGGGTCGCCTGCGCCCGGGCGAGGCGCTGCCGTCGTCGCGGGCGGCCGCGGGGGCGCTCGGCATCTCGCGCAACAGCGTCAGCGCGGCCTATGACCTGTTGCTGGCCGAGGGCGTGATCGAGACCGCGCCGGGCCGCAGGCCCCGGCTGCGCGGGGTGGCGGCCGTGCCCTTGCCGGCGCCCGCGGAGGCCCCCGCCCTCTCGCCACGCGGCAGGGTCTGGGCCACCGATCCGCGCGCGCGGCAGGGGACCGAGGGGGGCGGGCTGTTCGCCCCGGGCGAGCCCGACCCGGCGCTGTTCCCCGCCGACGCCTTCGCCCAGCGGCTGCGGCGCGCGGCCCGCCAGCTGGGGCCCCGCGCCACGGGCTATGCCGACTACCACGGCCTGCCGGCGCTGCGTGCGGCCATCGCCGACCAGCTGGTGCGCCACCGGGGCCTGCGGATCGGGGCCGATCAGGTGCTGGTGCTGCCCGGCATGCAGGCGGCGCTGGCGCTCATGGCGCAGACGCTCGCCGCGCCGGGCGACACGGCGCTGGTGGAGGATCCGGGCTATGCAGGGGCGCGTGCGGCCTTTGCCGGGGCGGGGCTGCGGCTGGAGCCCCTGCCGGTGGATGCCGAGGGGGCCTGCATCGAGGGCGCGGGGCCCGCGCGCCTGATCTACGTCACCCCCTCCACCCAGTATCCCACCGGAGCGCGCATGAGCCTGCCGCGCCGGCAGGCGCTGCTGGCAACGGCGCAGGCGCGCGGCGCGGTGGTGATCGAGGATGATTACGACAGCGAGTTCCTCTGGCGCGGCGGGGCGATCCCGGCGCTGCATGCGCTGGCGGGGGGCGCGGGGGTGGTCTATCTCGGCACCGCCGCGAAAAGCCTCGCGCCGGGGCTGCGGCTTGCCTGGGCGGTGGTGCCGCCGGCGCTGGCCGGGCCGCTGGCGCAGGCGCAGCGGAACCTCGGGATGGGCGCGAACGTGCATGCGCAGGCCGCGCTGGCGGGTCTGCTGGCCGACGGCGCCTGGCGCGCGCATCTGCGCCGGATCGCCCGCGCCTATGCCGCCCGCGAGGCGCTGCTGGCCGGGGCGCTGGCCGACCGCTTCGGCCCGGCGCTGCGGCTGCGCCGGCCCGACGGCGGGCTGCAGCTGGTGGCCGAGTTCGCCGCCCCGCGCGACGAGGCGCCAGTTCTGGAAGCCCTGCGCAAGAAGGGCTTCGCGGTGGCCGCCCTGTCGGGCTATTGCATCGGGCCACCGCGCCACGGCCTCGTCATCGGCTTTGCCGAGGCCGACGCCCCCCGCGTCCGCCGCTTCTGCGACGCGCTCGCTCGGGCGCTGGACGACATGGCGGCCTGAGGCGCATCAGCCCTCCAGCCCGCAGCGGAACTCCACCTGCGCCATCCGCCGCCCGAAGGCCGTGCAAGGCGTCCGCGCGACCTCGGCGAAGCCTGCCCGCCGATAAAGCCCGCAGGCCGCGGCATGGGCGTCGAAGGTTGAGACCTCGACGCTCCGGACCCCGGCCGCGCTGGCCCCCGCCAGCGCCGCCTCCAGCATCGCCCGACCCAGCCCTCGCCCGTGCAGGCCACGCTCCAGCAGGACCAACCGCAGCCGCGCCGCCGCCCCCATGTCGCAGGCGAAGATCGAGCCGCGGCGGGTCCCGCCCGCGTCCCACAGCACCAGGCCAAAGGTGCGATCGCGTCCCAGCCGGGCGTGGATGTCGTCCAGCGCGGCGGCAACGGCGTCGTCGAAGCTCGCGTCGAACCCCTCGACCTCGCGGTAATGCAGGCTGTGGGCGGCGGCGATCCAGGCCCTGTCCCGGAGCGTGTAGGGGCGCAGGTCGAAGTCATCGGGCAAGGGCCGGGGGCTCATGGCCGCAGGCGCCGTCGCGCCGGAGTGTCAGCTGCGGTCGACAATCAGCGCGATCCTGCCGTCGCGGAAGCCGAACAGGCTTTCGCCCGTCAGCGTGATCCGGTCGCCGGCCTTCATCCCGCCCGGCAGGTCGCTTGCGAGGGTCGCGGCATAGGCGATCCCGACGCGCAGGCCCCCGGCCGGATCGTCGGCCTCGGTGACGGAGACGATGGTCTGGCCGCGTTCGGCGAACAGTCCCGCCGCGGCCTCGGCCTGCGCGCGAAAGGCCGCAAGGCCGGCGGTTTCGTGCGTCACGGCACCATCGGAGATGTTCCGGAACACCACATCCGGGTGCAGCCCCTCCAGCATCCCGTCGAGATCGAAGGCGTTGTAGGCTGCGACATAGCGCCGGATGCGCTCCAGCCGGGGGTCATCGGTCATCGGGTCGGTCCTTGCCTCGCCGAGGGTTCCTGTTCGCCCGCCTGTCCGGCCTCAGGGCGGCCAGCGCCACCCCGGCCAGGATCAGCGCGATCCCCAGCGCATCCAGCGCCACCCCGCGCGCCACCCCGCGCGCCAGGTCCAGCGCCACGCCCCCCACCATCTGGCCCGCGATCACCAGGATCGCCGTCGCCGTCGCCCCGATCCGCAGGATCAGCCAGCTGCCCGAAGCGACGAACAGCACCCCCACCGGGCCGCCCAGCCAGGCCCAGGGCGGGACCTCGGCCAGCGCCGCCGGCCACAGCGCCGGGGCGGCCAGCAGGGCCGCCAGCAGGGCCGCGAAGCCGATCAGATGGTTCCAGAACGACGCCATCAGCGCCGAGGTCGTCAGCGCCAGCCGGCCGTTCAACTGCCGGCTCAGGCTGACCAGCACTCCGCCCAGGACCGCCAGCACCACGAACAGGATCATCCCGCGCCCCCCAGGATCACGAGGCCGCTGCCCGCGAGGATCAGGGCCAGCGCGGCCAGGTCGCGCCAGCCCAGCCGCCGCACCGGCAGGCCGAACAGACCCAGCCGGTCGGCCAGCGCCGCAAAGGCGGCCTGCCCGGCCAGCCCCAGCGCCAGCGTCCCCGACAGGGCCAGCGCCGAATTCATGGCCAGCGCCGTCACGATCACCGTCACCGCGCCCGAAATCCCGCCCAGATAGGCCCAGGCCGGCGCCCCGGCCCGCCAGACCGGCCCGCCGGCCGGCCCCTTCGGCAGCGCCAGCAGGATGGCCAGCGCCAGCACCGCCCCGCTGCCATGCGCCGCGAGCGAGGCGAAGGTAGCATTCGTCGCCGCCGCCAGCGTGCCGTTCAGCAGCAGCATCAGTGCCAGCAGCCCACCCGACAGGAAGGCCAGCCCGTGGTGGAGCAGCCGCCAGCCCGCGGGCGTCATGACCGCACCGCCTGAGCAGGAGCGGCCACTGCCTGCGACTGGCCGGGCTGCGGAAAGCCGAGGTCCAGCGTCTCGACCGAGCCTCCTGCGGCCCGCAGCGGCCCCGCCAGCCGGTCGAGGACCGCGCGCACCGCCGCGCCCGCGCCCGGCCGCAGGTCCTGCACCACCACCAGCGCCGTCCGGGACTGTCCGGACAGCACCGACCGGGGGTTGCGCAGCCTGCCCCAGTCGCGGGCGTGCAGCCATCCCGCGGCATCGGCAAAGATCACCTCGCCCGGGTCGGGCCGCGACAGGCGGCGGTCGGTCGCCTCGAACCGTTCCTGCCCGGTCGCGCGGCGCACCTCCAGCGTGCCCTCGATCCGGTCGAGGTCGAAGGCGGCGGCGCGCAGCCCGGCCTCGGCCGCGAAGGCGGCGCAGAGCCGGGCGACCGGGTGGTCCGAGCCGCAGGCCGGCACCGCCCCGGGCACGCCGGTGTCCGGCGTCAGCCGATGCGCCCGGCGCAGCAGCAACAAGCCGACATGAAGATGGGGAAAGGCCGCGCGAACGGCAGGATCGTGCAGGAACATCGGAGGGACTTCGGGCAGGGGACGGACCGGGATGGGCGGGCCGCCATGCTGCGGCCGGGTCAGGGTTTGCGCTGTCGCCACACGGTGACCGGAAACATTGCTCGGACGCCCCCGACCGTGCGCAGCCCGGCGCCGCAGGCGGCTGCCTGCGCGCGATGGTGCGGTCGGTTGCGGTGGGTCGGTCGGAGCATGGTCTTCCCCTCGATGCCGCCTTCATGCACGCGATGGCCGGGTGGTGAAAGAGCCAGATGGCCGTCGAATGAAAGTGCCAGTTGCGCAGTGGCGCCCGTGTCACGGCGCACGGCCACCCCCCGGAGGTGACCTCCGACGTCATCCGCATCCCGGCCAGCGATCCGGGCGAACGGGCGGGTCATGCCACGATCCCTTCTGCCCTGGTGCGAAGTTGGCGCTCTATCTCGATCAGGCGTTGCTTGCGCCAGAGCCCGCCGCCATAGCCGGTCAGCGACCCGTCGGCGCCGATGACCCGGTGGCAAGGGATCATCAGCGCGATGCGGTTGGCGCCATTGGCCCGTGCGACGGCCCGGGTTGCGCCGGGCCGGCCGATCTGCCGGGCGATCTGGCCATAGCTGCGGGTCTCGCCGGCCGGGATTTCGCGCAGGGCGTCCCAGACCTGGCGGGCAAAGGGGCTGCCGGCGGGGGCAAGCGGCGTGTCGAACCGCGCCGAGCGGGCGGCGAAATAGGCGGCCAGCTCCTCGGCGGCCTGTTCGGCGGGGGGCAGGGTGCCGATCCCGATCGTCTCCTGCGCGCCGGCCTGAAGCGCCTTCAACTCGGACGGCAGGGCCTTGCGGTCGACGAACTCCAGCAGGTGCAGGTGACTGCGGGTCGCGACCGCGATCATGTCGCCCAGCGGCGTGGGGATCCAGGTGGCCCGCAGCGCGCCCTCGCGGGTCAGCGCGGCCGGAGCGCAGCCCAGCAGCCGCGCAAAGGCCGCGCGAAAGGCGCTGGCCGAGTCGAAGCTCGCCTCGTGCTGGGCCGCAATCACCTTGCCGCCCGTGGCAAGCGTGGCAAACCCCGCGCGCAGGCGGCGCAGGCGGGCGATTTCCAGAAAGGTCATTCCGAACTGCCGCCGAAAGGCACGCCGCACGGTCGAGGGATCGAACCCCAGCGCCGCCACCTCGCGCTCGGACCAGCGCAGGTCGGGCCGGTCCTCCAGCGCCTGCAGCAGCCGCGCCACCCCCGGATCGGCGCCGGCCCCCAGCGGGTGGCAGCGCTTGCAGGGCCGGTATCCGGCCGCGAGGCATTCGCCTGGGGTGGCGAAGAAGCGACAGTTCTCGCGTTTCGGTTTGCGCGCGGGGCAGGTCAGCCGGCAGAAGATGCCGGTCGAGGCGACACAGACAAAGGCCAGCCCGTCGAACCGCGCATCGCGGGCCAGCAGGGCGGCATAGAGCCTGTCAGGGTCGGGCAGGTCGAACATCATGGGAGCACTCTATCCGTTCGGCGGGCCCGTGCCGCCGGTTTTCGGGCGTGGATTTCACGCGGGCGGTCGGTTGCCACGACCGACGGCCCACGACCGACGGCCCGCGACCGACGGCCCGGCGCACTCCCCGCCACGCGCCTCGTCAGGATCACGCCGGATGCCCGACGACCGCCACCGGCCGTTGTCGCCTTTCCGCGCCGCTCCGTCCGTCCGGTCGCCTCCAGCGGGTCTCCCGCGGCCGGGCGGAGCGGACCCTCTCCATGCGTCGCGCCGTCCCCGCCTTGAATAGCCGGCTATGGGGGCGTAGCGTGACCCCATGGTTTTCGACAAGACAGCCTCGGCCGGGTACATGGTCAACCATCTCGCGCGGCTCTTCGCGCGCGAGATCCACGCGCGCATCGGGCCCCTGGGGCTGACGCCCGGCACCTTTCCGGCGATGCTGGAGCTCTGGGCCGAGGACGGGCTCACCCAGCGCGATCTGGTGGCGCGGCTGGACATCGAGCAGGCGACCATGGCGAACACGCTGGCGCGGATGGAGCGCGACGGGCTGATCCGGCGCACCCCCGACCCGAAGGACCGCCGCGCCCAGCGGGTCTGGCTGACCGAGGCGGGCCGCGCCCTGCAGGGCCCGGCGACAGCGGCGGCGCGCGAGGTGAACGCCGCCGCGCTGGAGGGTCTGGGGGCGGACGAGCGGGCCGCCTTCCTCAGGACCCTTGGCACCGTCCTCCGGGGCCTGCAGCAGCGCCGCGGGACGCCCGGCTGAGCCCTCACGGCACCCGCTTCGGCCAGCCATGCAGCAGCGCCGCGGCACCGTGCAGGGCGACGAGGGCGATCAGCACCCGGGCGCCGAGGCCGTGCGGGACCGCCGGCGGCACCGCGCCGAAGTCTGGCAGGGGCGCGTCGGCCGGCAGCAGCGCCGCGCCGGTCAGGACCAGCATCCCGACCCCGCTCGCCATCATGCCGACGGGGATGACGGCCAACGCCAGATGCACCGCCCCGGCGAGGCGCGGAAACAGCGCCGCCTGCGCCCGGTGGCCGCCCAGCCAGCGGCCCAGCCGCCACAGGCTCAGCCCCCCGGCCGTGGCCCCGGCCGCGCCGTGCAGGGCCAGCACCGGCAAGGCCCCGACGCCTCGGGTCAGGGCAAAGCCGCTGGCCAGCGCCACGGCCGCCGCCCCGGCGACGGCCCAGTGCAACCCGCGGCCGGGCGCCAGAGATGCCCCGGTCATTGCCCGAGCCCTCCGCTGCGCCGCATCCAGGGCGGGCCGGGCCAGCGGCGGGTCTCGGCGATCAACTCATAGCGCAGCGAGGCGGCCAAGGGCGCGCGCCGGTCGGCCTCGAGCGTCGAGAGCGCCCGGTCGAGCCGCGCCGCGTTGTCCCAGCGGATCAGCGCCAGCCAGTTGCCGTCCGGGCCCTGGTGGAGGCTTGCGGCGAGAAAGCCCGGCCGGTCGCGCAGATCGGCGACCGTCGCGCGCCATTCGGCAATGACGTGTGCCGCGGGCGCCTCGGACGGCGAGACGGTCGTGGCAAGAAGGACATCGGCGACCGCCGGCCCAGCCAGAAGAGTGGCTGCGACGATGACGGAGGGGAGGACGCGAATCATCTGGAAACTCCTATTGAACAGCAAGCTATGCTTAGTGTAGAATAGCTGGCTATGCAATGGACCCCGCGCCCAGCTTCACGGAATCAGAGCATCGGGCACACCCCTGAGTTCAAAGCCCTCGTGGACCCAGCCGGTGATGCCGCCGGCCATGATCTTGACCGGGCGGCCCAGGCGGGCGAGGCGCAGGGCGGCGCGGGCGGCGCCGTTGCAGTGGGGGCCGGCGCAGTAGGTGACGAAGACGGTGCCCTCGGGCCAGTCGCGCAAGGCGTGGGCGGTGATCTTGCCGTGGGGCAGGTTGACCGCGCCCGGCACATGGCCGCGGGCGAAGAGCGCCGGGCCGCGCACATCCAGCAGGACGAAGTCGGGGCCGGTGCGCAGGGCTTCGTGGACATCCCAGCAGTCGGTCTCGAAGGCGAAGCCGGCGGCGAAATGGGCGGCGGCGGCCGCGCTGGGGGCGGGCGGGGTTTCGGTGACGGGCGAGGGCATGGGGTCTCCTGCGGCTGGGTTGACGCGGGGCAGCCTATCTGCGAGCGGCGAGGGTGCAATTGGCGGAAAAGACAATGATCGTGCAAATCGCGCCAGAGCCGCGGGGGCCGCTGGTGGTGGCGCCCGTCTATGACGGGCTCTGCACCTTCGAGTTCGGGATCGTGGCCGAGGTCTTCGGGCTGGCGCGCCCCGAGATGGGGCCGGGCTGGTATCGCTTCGCCTCGGTGGCGGTGGAGGAGGGTCCGCTCCGGGCGCAGGGCGGGCTGCGGGTGGTGGCGGATGCGCCGCTGGCGCTGCTGGAGGCGGCGGATCTGATCGTCGTGCCGGGCTGGCGGTCGGTGGACGCGGCGGTGCCCGAGGCGCTGTTGCGCGGGCTGCGCGCGGCCCACGAGCGGGGCGCGCGGGTCGCCTCGATCTGCTCGGGCGCCTTCGTGCTGGCGGCGGCGGGGCTGCTGGACGGGCGAACGGCCACGACCCATTGGCGGTATGCCGATGCGCTGCGGGCGCGGTTTCCGGCGGTGGCGGTGGACGACGCAGCACTCTACCGGCAGGAGGGGCGGGTCTTCACCTCGGCCGGCAGCGCGGCCGGCATCGACCTGCTGATCGAGATCGTGCGGCAGGATTTCGGGCCCGAGGCCGCCAATTCCGTCGCCCGCCGGCTGGTGATGCCGGCCCACCGCGCGGGCGGGCAGGCGCAGTTCCTGGAGCGTCCGGTCCCGCGCCCCGTGGCGGGGGGGCTCGGGCCCATGATGGACCGGGTGCGGGCCGAGCCCGCGCGCGCCTGGACCGTCGCCGCCATGGCCGAGGCCGCCGGGATGAGCCCGCGCACGTTCCAGCGCCATTTCCGCGCGGCCACCGGGCAGAGCCCCGCCGCCTGGCTGGCCGTCACCCGGGTCGAGCATGCCAGGGCGTTGCTGACCGCCGACGGCGCCTCGATCGAGCGCATTGCCGAGGCCGCCGGCTTCGCCAGCGCCTTCACCTTCCGCCGCCAGTTCCGCCAGATCGTGGGCATCCCGCCGCGGGCATATCGTGCGCAGTTCCTTGCGGGCGGCGACACGCCCGGGGAATTGCGCTGCACGCCGTCCAGTCCGCCGCGACCCTGACGGAGGTTTCCGATGCTGCGCCTCCCGGCTGCCGCCACGCTGCCGGTGGCCCGACCGGTGGTTGCCAACGTCACGCCGATCGGCTTCTTCGCGATCCCCCCGGGCCGGCGCGCCTCCGTGATCTCGGAGGGAGGCTGTCCGGCACGTGCTTGCACTGCTGTCCGGACACAGGCGGTGCAGTCGGCGAGCGGGAGCGGGGGCGTGCAGCTCGACCCGCAGGCGCCGCAGCCGACCGCGCGGCGGATGGGGCCGAGGTTTCCGCGCCGCGGCGATGCGGGCGGCGCGGTCGCTTCCCTTCCGCTTCGAGGCCGGTGTCCGTCCATGCAGGGAGATCCGCAATCGGGAAGCAGCCGACACCGGATCGGACAGCTCCGCCGGAGCCGGCTTGCGTCTTCGCGCGGCCGCTGCCACCGCGGCACCGCTGGGCACAGGCCGCTGCCGGAGGATCCCGTCGAAAGGGCTTGCGGCGCGGCGAACAGATCTGTACGGGTATTGAAGAGGGCGTACACAGGTGTACGTCACCCCCGCGCACGCGCTCGGCAGGCGAGCCGCGGCCGAGGCTCGCAGGAGAGGCTGCCCATGATGCTCCTTCACCTCCAACGTCCGGCCCTCGTCGGGCTGGCCACATTGCAAGCGCTCATGTTCCTTGCGCTGCTGGCCGGGCTGGAGCCGCATCCGCCGCGGGCGACGCCGCTCTTTGCGATGGGGCCGTTCCTGGCTGCCTCGGTTGCGCTGTGCCTTCTGGTGCTGTGGCTGCCCCGCGGAGCCGGGCGGCTTTCGGCGGCCCTGTCGGCGCTGGCCGCCGTCATGGCGCTGTTGAGCTATGGGCCGCAGAAATGGGCCGATCCCAATCTCGCCGAGATCTGGCCGGCGGTGCTGCTCGGACAGGTGCTCGCGCTGGTGCTGATGGGGGCGGCCGGAGTGCGGATGCGGCGGCCGGCGGGCGGCCCTGCGCCCTCGCGCGCCGCCGGGGTCTGACGATGCCGGGGCCCGACGGGATGCTGCGCGGTCCGCAGAACCGGACGCAGGCGCGTGCGCCGCATGGCAGGCTGCGGCTGGCGGTTGCGCTCACCTTGGTGGCGATCTTGGCGTCGGGCGCGATCTTCGGGTTCTTCTTCGCCTGGATGTCGTCCACCATGTGGGGGCTCGACGCCATCGACCCGCGGGTGGCCATGGCGGCGATGCAGGCCATGAACGCCTCGGTGCGCAACCCGCTCTTCGGGCTGGCCTTCTTCGGCACGCCGGTGGCGGTGGCCGCGGCGGCGGTGGGGGCGCTGTGGGCCGGGCAGGGGCGAGCGGCCACGCTGCTCGCAGCGGGTTTCGCGGCCTGTACCCTCGGCGCGTTCCTGCTGACGCTGACCGTCAACGTGCCGATGAACACCGCTCTCCAGGGGCTGCCCGTCCCGCAGGATCGGGCTGCGGCCGAGGCGATCTGGTCGGCCTATTCGGCCCGCTGGCAGGTCTTCAACGGGGTCCGCACGGTCTTTTCCGGCGGCACGCTCGCGCTGACCGCCGCGGCCCTGCTGAGCCTTGGCCGCGCCCAGGGCGGGCCCGCGGCGTGACCCGGACCGGGGAGGGGCCGCTGCCCCGCCGGCATGCCTCTGCGCCATCCGTCCACAAGCGGATGCCCCGAGCCCCGGCGGCACGCCCCGTGCACGCCGCAGACGTGCCGCCAGGAGGGCGACGGCCCCCCGTTCCGGCGGCGCCCGTCCCCTTGTCCGCAGGGGGACAGGGCTGTACGGAAGGCCATGCACAGCGCAAGCCGGCCATGACGGATCAGGAACGCGCCGCCCGCGAGGCGCGGATCGAGGCTGCGGCCTATGCGGTGCTGGCCGAGCGGGGCTATGCCGGGGCCTCGATGCTGACCATCGCGCGACGGGCGCGGGCGTCCAACGAAACGCTCTATCGCTGGTATGGCGACAAGACCGGACTGTTCGCCGCCCTCGTGCGCCGAAACGCGGCCGACAGCGCCGGCCGGCTGCGCACGGCGCTGGATGCTGGCGGCTCGCCGCTGCATGCGTTGCGCACCGTGGCCCCGGTCCTCCTGGCCATGGTGCTGGGCGAGCGTGCCGTGGCCCTCAACCGCGCCGCGGCCAGTGACCCGACGGGAGAGCTCGGCCGGATCATCGCCGAGGGCGGGCGGGCGCGGATCCTGCCGCTTCTGGCCGACCTCATCGGCCGCGCCGAGGCTGCGGGCGAGCTCCCGCCCGGCGTCCCGTCCGAACGTGCGGACGTTCTCGTTTCCCTGCTGATCGGCGACCGGCAGATCCGCCGCGTGATCGGGAGCCTTCCCGAACCCGCAGCGGCGGACGTCGCGGCGCAGGCCGATGCTGCACTCCGCAACTTCGTTCGGTTGTGCCATGCCGGAGACGGCAACGCGCCGGAGCGGGCAGGCGGCGGCTGAGACACTGCGACCGGGGGCAGGCTGCGCGACGTCGGGCGCCCCCGGTCGCGTGTTCCGACGACATCCGGTCTCCCCGAGATGACGCCGCCGGGCGTGGTTTCGTGATGGCGCCTGCGCCCGGCCGAGGGCACCGGGATCTCCGACCGGTTCGACGGCGGGCAGGAATGCCCCGAGCCCGGCGAGGTGGAGGCCGGCACCGCGCATGCCCGCCGCCGGTCGCGCGCGCATGAGCGCGGCGCTGTCCGAGGGGCTTGCGGCCGGGGGGGGGCGCACGGTCGCCGCAGACGCCGCATGTGACAGTCCGGCCACAGGTTCCTGATCAGGAGGGCACAGGCCACGCCGCCCTCATGTCCGCTCGCGTTCGGCGCGCCCCGGCCGCGGTCGGCTCGCAGCCGTGGGTACCGGCTGCCTTCAGGGTGATCCCCTGTCGAGCCCCCTTTATGTCATGACACAAAAATCCATTTGCGCCTATAATGTATCAATCTTATCTGTGACACTATCGCTGACAACGGGTGATTCCATGCTGCGTCTGTTCCTTTTCGACCTGCGTCGCCGCTTCGCCGCGAGCGAGCGGAGCCTGCGCTCGGCCGCAATCCGGGATCTTGCCGCCATTCCCGCAGAGCTTCGCGCGGACATGGGCCTGAGCGATGCGCGTCTGGTCGATCATGCCGACAGGCAGGCTCGCTCGCTCACCGCCGCGCGTCACGCAAGGAACGCACAGGCGCTGCTGGATGTGCTCAACCGGATCGCCCGCAAACGGGGATTTCCGCGGCTGCGCTGGCGTTCGGAGGAGATGTGATGCCCGTTTCCAGAGACTCCGGCGACAACGTCATTCCCCTCTGCATCCGGTCGAAGCGGGCGGCCCGCCGCCCGGACCACCTCGATCTTGCCATGATGCAGCGCAGGCATGGTCACATCCTCGGGACACTTCGGGTGTGGCAGAACCGCGTGCGGGCCCGCCGCGACATCCGGAGACTGGCCCTGTGGGAGCCCGACAGGGTTCTCGAAGATGCCGGCATCACGAGGACCGCAGCAGAACGCGAGGCGCGCCGCTGGTTCTGGCAGGACTTTCTGACCTGAGTGCGCCCTTGACATCGGCCGGCTGCGCTGCAATGTGTCATGGGACACTTGACCCGGGAGTTCCCATGCGCCCCCGTTCGAACTGGACCCCGCGCCTGTCCGACGAGGGCAGCCGCCCCTACGAGCGCCTCGTCGGCGCGCTGGCCGAGGATATCCTGGCCGGCACGCTCGGGCCCGACGACCGCCTGCCGGCCCATCGCGACGTCGCCGAAAAGCTGGGCCTGAGCCTCGGCACCGTCACGCGCGCCTATGACGTGCTGCAGCGCCGCGGCCTCGCCCGGTCGGAAAAGGGCCGCGGCATGTTCGTCAACGCCACGCGGCCCGTGCGCCCGCGCTCGGTGGACCTGAGCGTGAACCTGCCGCCGGCGGTGATCCAGTCGAGCACGCTGTCGGCGCTGATCGCCGAGGTCGGCCGCGAGATCGACCCCGAGACCTTTACCCGCTACGCCCCGCCCGCGGGCCTGCCGGAACACCGGCTGATGATGGCGCGCAAGCTGGCCGAGGATCGCGGCATCCGGGTGGAGCCCGCGCAGCTGATGCTGACCAACGGCGCCCAGCACGCCATCGCCATCGCCTTGGGCGCCTTGCCGCCCGGCCCGGTGGCGGTGGAGGAGCTGACCTATCCCGGCGTGCTGCGGGCGGCGCAGGCGATGGGCCGGGCGCTGGTCCCGCTGGCGCTCGACCGCGACGGCGTGCGGCCCGAGGCGCTGGAGGCCGCGCTGGACAGCGACGCCCCGCCGGTCGCGGCCTATCTGACGCCGTCCAGCCAGAACCCCACCGGCGCGCTCCTGTCGCGGGACCGACGCCAGCATCTGGCCACGCTGGCCGAGGCGCGGGGCCTGTTGCTGATCGAGGACGACGCCGATGCCGTCTTCGCGCCTGGCGACCTGCCCAGCCTTGCCGAACTTGCCCCCGACCATGTCCTGCACATCGGCAGCGCCTCGAAGAGCCTCGCGCCGGGGCTGCGGCTGGGCTTTCTGGTGACGCCGCCGGACATGATCGAGCCCTGCACCGGCTGGCTGAAGGCGACCGCGTCGATGGGCAATCCGCTGTCGGCGATGCTGATGTCGCAGGCGATCGGTGCCCGGCTGACGACCTCCATCGCCGACTCGATCCGCACCGAGGCCACGCGCCGCTGCGCCCTCGCACGCGAGGTCCTCGGGCCCTGGCTGGCCGAAGGCACGCGGGACGCACTGCATGTCTGGCTGCCGATGCCCACGGCGCGGGCGCGCGAGATCGTGCTGGCGGCGGCGCGGCTGAACATCACCCTCGCCCCGCCCGAGGCCTTCATGGTCGATCCCGGCGCCGCCGAGGCCGGCCTGCGCCTCTGCCTCGGCAACGCGCCCCTGCCGGACCTGCGCGGCGCCCTGGAGATCATCGCGATGCTCCTGCGCGGCGGACAGGACGCCGCCCTGGTCTGATCGGTGTGCAGCGCCGACAGCGCCTGTCGACCCTGAAGGTCGCCCATCCGACCCATGGCATCCCGCCGTCGCGGACGCCTGGCAGGATGGTGATGCACCGGCGCAGCCTGACGCGGGCCGCGGCAGCGCCCGCGGACGAACGTCCGGACCAGGGCCCGGCAAGCCGCCGATGCGCCCGTCAAGGCCGGACTTCGCCCCCCGGGCGCAGGTGTCGGCGGCCGGCTGCGCCCGGCCCGACCTTGCCGATGCCCGCGGGGGAATGGCTCAGCCTTCGCCCGCCGTGCCCTCGAACGCGCGGTTCGGCACCGGGGCATCGGGTGCCTGACGGTCCGGCGACTGGCGGTGCCGGATGCAGCCGCGCAGGAACTGCGGCCAGGGCGGCACGGCAATCTCGGGCGAGATCCCTCCCCTCGGAGTGCAGCGCCCACAGGTCGGGATGATGCCGACAGGGATCATTCCCGGAGCCGTCTCGATGGGCTCGGACGGCCCCGCGCAGTCGCAGGACCTCGGCCATCAGCTCGGCGCGACCGATCTCCGCGACATCGGCGTCCGGACTTTGCTCATGCCGGCTCCCCCGCCCGGTCGTTGCATGACGCCCTTGTCCGGGCCGACCGGTGCCTCGGGTCGACCGGAAGCTCGTCATGGCGGCCGCTGACGGCCGGCGAGACGTCGACGACCGACCCCTCTGCCCGCCGCCGGCTGGACGGGGTGCCGCGGGCCAGAACTCCGATCCGGCGCATCTGCGGTGGCGGCGAACCGACCGGTTCGAGCGGCAGCCCTGCGTCCGTGTTCATGGTCGAGGATCCCCGGGTGCGGGCAGGTTCGACCGCCCGTTCCGCTCCGTGAGGCCGAGGACATCGACCCCGGCCTCGGCCAGCTTCTGCTCCGCGTCCCCCCGTAGCAGCGTGGCGACCGCCGACAGGATCGGCTCTCCCCGGGGCGGGCGCTCCAGCCTGTCGCAGATCAGATCATGCTCGACCGGCTCCCAAGGTCGAAAGGCAGGCCGGATTTCCAGCGCTGCAGGGTGCGGGCATCGCGGCCGAGTTCCGCGCAGGCGGCGGCCTGGCGCGCCCCGGCCGCCATGACCTCCTCGACGAGGGCAACGATCTCCTTGCGATCCGGGGCTGGGGTCATTCGTCCCCGCCCTGCCCGGCCCCTCGCAAGGGCTCGGGGCATGACGTGCTTCGGGCCGTCCACTGGACGGCCCCATCCGGCGGGGCCGGACCGCGCGTCATCCAGGACCGCGTCGGCCTTCTCAGCACCATCAACGCGGCCGCCTCGGCCAGCGCCTTCTCCTTGCGCGCAAGCTCACGCTCCAGATCCCGGATGCGCTGCTGCGCGTCCTTCGTCTCCCGCGCGATCTGTCGCGAGGCCGCACGGTCCCGGTCGTTGGCCCGCTCGCAGGCCTCCCGCCAGACCCGGATCTGCTCAGGGTACAGGCCCCTGCTGCGACAGTACTCCGACAGCTCCGTCTCGTTCATCGCCGCGGTCTCGATCACGGCGGCGAACTTGTCCCGCGCCGTCCACCCCTCGGGCCCGGCCTGGCCATCGGGGAGAAGCTGGCCGCGCGCCCGGGCCTCAGCCCGCCAACGCGACAACGTGCCGATCGACATCCCCTCCTCCTGCGACAACCGCTGGAGCGGCATGTTGTGGGGTGGAAGCATCTTCGCGATCACAGATGCCTTCCGCTCGCTCGAGTACGCCACCGTTCGTCCTGTCCTCCGCCCGCCTCAGGCCATCATCAACTTCTGAAACCAAGCGGCAACACCCCTGACAGGCCGGGCCGCCCCGTCCCACGCCCTCCCGTCCGACGTCGAGCGCCTCGCACGCATCCGCGCGGGCGTGACCTTCGGGTCGCTGCCGCAGGAGATGATGCGGATGAACTCGATCCATGCGCGCTCGTTCGGGGTCAGCTCCTCCCATGACCCGGACGGTGCCGTGGGGAGCGTGACGCGGGTGTCATCCGTGTCACGCCCGGTCATGCAGACTGGCCCGGCGGTCCCGCCGGTCCACCCTCGCGAGAGGTCATGTCGCAGCTCATTTCCCGAAGGTCCCCCTCAGCGCCGTGCGCGAGCGTCCGGTCAGACGCGGGTCGCTGTTGTCGGAGGCGTCGCGGATCTCGGCCAGCCAGCCGCGTTCGTTCTCGGTGACGGACGTGCCGAGGATCAGGTGCTGCACAGCCGCAAGAGCGGCACCCTGCAATATGCGATGCGCGACTCGACCAGGCACGGCACGAGGTGCTTCACCGCGTCGAAGCCCACAGCGCCCAGCTACAGCGCCTTCCGGACCGCCGCATACAGGTCCTCCATGCCGAAGGTTTCCAGCAGGCGCAGGACCTGCACACACTCGCGCCAGTCCCCTTCCCGCCCGATGAAGGCCAGAAGGCCCGATATGTCATTGCGCTCCGCCATGGCCCCCTCGCATGGGCGCCTGCCCTCTGCCTTGCGGTCCAGCCGCCCGACGGGATGCGTCGGCCCGCCCCCCCCGGCGGAGACGCCGCCCCGGAGCGGCATGCTCGCAGCAGGGCGCAGGTGCTGCCATCGTCCACCCGCGCGGCCCGCGGTCCGATCCGGGCCGGGACCACCCGGGTCCGGCAAGCCTGATGGCGACACGCCCCGCATCCCCGCGTGCGAGCCCGAGCAGGGACGCGGACCCGGACGACCGGGCCTCCGGCGAGCGACTGCCCCGGCAGCTTGACGCGGGCTTGGCGTGGCGTCTGCGCTGATCTCCTTCGGTGCCGTCCTCGAGCCGACGGCGGGCTGGCGCACTGCCGTCACGGCCGCACCGCCCGAGCGGGGCGTCTCGACCTGCAAGGTGTCGCGTTGCGGGGCGCGGCCCTCGCCGCCCTGTGCCGGGGCTTTGCCGTCGGTGCGCACCGGTTCGGGGGCGACGCCGATGTCGCTGCCGGTAGCCTCCGCGGCGCCAATCCCGGGCGTTCGCCGGAGACGCGCCCCACCGGGGTCTTTCGGGCCCGCCTCACTGCCGCGATCAGGCTGGCTGATGCCCCCTGCTCGGCGGGTCCTGCCGGACTGCGGTCGATTGCCTGTCCGGGGGCGGAGTCCTCTTGACCGTGCCGGCAGCGGCATGTCACCTCGGTCGGGAGTGGACATGCAGCGTTGTCCCCCCTTTCATGCCCGCAACCCGCGCGCTGCCCGGGTCGTCGAACCGATCGGCCAATCCCCCGTGATGCAGGTCCCTCTCAACCCTGACGGTGCCCCGGTTCGACAGCCGCTCCCGACCGGATCGCCTGCGGCGATGCACCGCCGCGAGGGCGCGCGCATCCTCGAGGGGCCGGGCGTGACCGTGCCTCGGCGCAGCCATCCGAGGGTTGAGGGCCCCACGGCGTCGCGTGCCGCGCAGGAGGGTCGCCGACCGGGGATGCCCGACGCCACCTCACGGGCCCGCGCGACGGTCGGATGTGCCGGGGGCGGCAGCGTCAGGCGGCCGGTGGACAGCGGGCGACACCGCGCGAGTTCCTCCCGCGGGCGCGCGGGCGCCGCGGATCGGGCAAGGGAGGGGTGAGGATGCCGCCGTCTGCCGTCGAAATCGTGCGCAACCTCGGGATCTGGTCCGGCCCGGTGCAGCCGGAGCCGCTGGACGGTGGCATCACCAACGTCAATTTCGTCGTGCGCGATGGCCCGCGGAAGACGGTGGTGCGCGTGGGCCGGGATATCCCGGTCCATCACATCCTGCGCTCCAACGAAATCGCCGCCTCGCGTGCCGCCCATGCCGCCGGCATCTCGCCCGAGGTCCTGCATCATGCCCCGGGGGTGATGGTGATCGCCTTTGTCGAGGGCCGGACGCTGACCGCCGAGGACATGCGCAAACCGGAGGTGCTGGAGCGCGCGGTGCGGCTGGTCGCGCAGGCCCACCGCGAGATGCCCCGGCATCTGCGCGGGCCAACGCAGGCCTTCTGGGTCTTTCACGTCATCCGCGATTATGCGGCCAGACTGCAGGCCGAAGCCAGCCCCCATGCGGGCCTGATGCCGGAACTGCTGGCGGCGGCCGAGAGGCTGGAGGCCGCGGTCGGGCCGGTGGAGATGGTCTTTGGCCACAACGACCTGCTGCCGGCCAATTTCATCGACGACGGCGCGCGGCTGTGGCTGATCGACTGGGACTATGCCGGCTGGGGCAGCCCGCTGTTCGACCTCGGCGGGCTGGCCGCCAACAACGGGCTCGGCGCCGGGGCCCAGCGCCGGATGCTGGAGCTCTATTTCGACCGGCCCTGCGACGATGCCCTGCAGCACCGGTTCGCGGCGATGAAATGCGCCGCCGCATTGCGCGAGACGCTCTGGAGCATGGTCTCCGAGCGGCACTCCGGGCTCGACTTCGACTTTGCCGCCTACAGCGCCGCGAATCTCGGGATCTTTCGCGCCGCATACTCCGACCTCCTGCAAGGCTGAGGCGCCCATGTCCGACCTTCCCCGCTCTGCCCGCGCCGTCATCATCGGCGGCGGCATCGTCGGATGCTCCACCGCCTATCATCTGGGCAAGCTCGGCTGGACCGACACCGTGCTGCTGGAGCGCCACAAGCTCACCTCGGGCAGCACCTTTCACGCCGCGGGGCTGGTGGGGCAGCTGCGCAGCAACGCCAACATCACCCAGCTCCTTGGCTATTCGGTCGCGCTCTACGACCGGCTGGAGGAGGAGACCGGCATCGCCTCGGGTTGGAAGCGCAACGGCGGCCTGCGGCTGGCCTGCACCGCCGACCGCTGGACCGAGCTGCGCCGGCAGGCGACGACGGCCCGGTCCTTCGGGCTGGAGATGCATCTTCTGACCCCGCGCGAGGCGCAGGACCTCTGGCCACCGATGCAGGTGGCCGATGTGATCGGCGCCGCCTGGCTGCCCACCGACGGGCAGGCCAACCCCACGGACATCACCCAGAGCCTCGCGCGCGGGGCGCGCATGAGCGGGGTGCGGGTGATCGAGGACACTCCCGTCACCCGGATCCTGGTCGAGGGCGGGCGCATCGTCGGGGTCGAGACGCCGTCGGGCACCATCGCCTGCGGCATCGTCGTCGCCTGCGCCGGGCAGTGGACGCGGGCGTTGGCGGCGGGGATCGGCGTGAACGTGCCGCTGGTCCCGGTCGAGCACCAGTATCTGATCACGGAGCCGATCGAGGGCGTGACACCCACGCTGCCGACCCTGCGCGATCCCGACCGGCTGACCTATTACAAGGAAGAGGTCGGCGGGCTGGTCATGGGCGGCTACGAGCCGAACCCCGTTCCATGGGCGGTCGGGGGCATCCCCGACGGGTTCCATTTCGGGCTCCTGTCCTCGAACTTCGAGCAGTTCGAGCAGTTCATGCCGCTGGCGGTCGGGCGCGTGCCGGCGCTGGAGCACGCCGGCATCAAGCAGCTTCTGAACGGTCCCGAGAGCTTCACCCCCGACGGCAACTTCATCCTCGGCGAGGCGCCCGAACAGCCCGGTTTCTTTGTCGGCGCGGGGTTCAACGCCTTCGGCATCGCGTCCGGGGGCGGTGCCGGCATGGCGCTGGCCGAGTGGGTGGCCAATGGCGCGCCCCCGTTCGACCTGTGGCCGGTGGACATCCGCCGCTTCGGGGCCGCGCATCGCTCCACCGCCTGGGTGCGGGCCCGCACGCTCGAGGCCTATGGCAAGCATTACGCCATCGCCTGGCCGGGCGAGGAGCCCCGCAGCGGCCGACCGCTCCGGCGCTCGGCGCTCTATGCGCTGCTGCAGGCGCAGGGCGCCTGCTTCGGCGAGAAGATGGGCTGGGAACGGCCGAACTGGTTCGCCGACCCCGCCGCCGGCGAGGTCCCGCAGGACCGCTACAGCATGGGCCGGCCCGGATGGTTCGAGGCCGTCGCCCGCGAGCACCGCGCCTGCCGCGAGGCGGCGGTGATGTTCGACCAGTCCTCCTTTGCCAAGTTCACCGTCACCGGCCCGGACGCGGCGGCGGTGCTCGGCTGGATCTGCGCCGGCAACGTCGACCGCGCCCCCGGACGGCTGGTCTATACCCAGATGCTGAACGCCCGGGGCGGCATCGAGGCCGATGTCACGGTCTCGCGGCTGGGGCCGGACAGCTTCTACATCGTCACGGGCACCGGCTTTGCCACCCGTGACCTGGACTGGATCCGCCGCAACATCCCCATCGGCGCGCGGGTCGAGCTGGCCGATGTGACCGGGGCGCATGCGGTGCTGTCGCTGATGGGGCCGCGGGCGCGCGACATCCTGCAGGCGGTGGCCGAGGACGATGTCTCGGCCGCGGCCCTGCCGTTCGGGTCGGCCCGGCGGCTGTCGGTCGCGGGGTGTCCGGTGCTGGCCCTGCGGGTGACCTATGTCGGCGAGCTGGGGTGGGAGCTGCATGTCCCGACCGACTGCGCCGTGACGGTGTTCGAGGCCCTGCAGGCCGCAGGCCGGCCGCACGGCCTGCGCAACGCGGGGTATCGCGCGCTCGAGACCCTGCGGCTGGAAAAGGGCTATCGCGCCTGGGGGGCCGAGATCGGCCCGGACCACACGCCGGTGGAGGCCGGGCTCGCCTGGGCGCTCAAGCTCAGGAGCGGCATCCCCTTTCTCGGCCGCGAGGCGGTCGAGGCGCAGCTCGCCCGCGGGGTGACCAAGCGGCTGGCGGGCTTCACCGTGGACGACCCCGAGGTCGTGCTGCTCGGCCGCGAGACCATCTATCGCGATGGCCGCCGGGTCGGCTGGCTGTCCTCGGGCGGGTTCGGACACAGCGTCGGATGCCCGATCGGCTATGGCTATGTCCGTGATCCCGCGGGGGTGACGGCGGACGATCTGCTCTCGGGCGACTACGAGCTGGAGGTCGCGACCGAGCGCGTGCCCGCCCGCCTGCATCTGCGCCCCCTCCACGACCCCGACATGGCCCGCGTCCGGGCCTGACGGCCCTCCCCGCTCCCGTCACCCGCGGCACCGGCCCCCCCCGGTGGCGGGAATGGCTTGCACCGGAGCAGCCCGCCGGCCCGGGGGGAGGCCGCGGTCCGGCCTGCAACCGCTGCGTGTCTTTCGGCCCGGCCCCCACCGGCCCGATCGGCGCTTGACAGCACGGTTTCCGACTGAAATGCTCGAAATACGGATGCTGTGTCCGACTATAGGACATTCGGTGAGGGCATGACGGCGGCCATCAGCTCATCTGCCGGCAAGGCGCTGCACACGCTGAAGTGCATCTGCGACCACGCAGAGCCGAGTTCGCTGGCCGACATCGCGCGCATGACGGGCTATCCAAGGACCGTGACCCTGCGCATGGTGAACACGCTGGTCAGCCACGGCCTGGTCGAACGCTGCCCGGACCGGCGGGTCTATTCCGCCACGCTCGATCTGCTGCACATGGTGCAAAAGGCCCTGCGGCGCGATCCGTTGCTCGGGCGGGTCGAGTTGATCCTGCGCGAGCTTGCCGAACGGACCGGGGACACGGCGTCCTTCATGGTGCGACGCGGCGACAGCGCCGTGGTGATCCGGCGGGTGGAAGGCAGCGCGCTGATCCGTGTCGGCGGGTCGCGCGAGGGCATGGAGCTGCCGCTGCACTGCGGCGGCGCTCCCTTCGCGCTCCTTGCCTTTTCGGACAAGGCGGTGATCGACGCCTATCTGGCGAAGCCGCTGGAACGGAGGACCCAGGCCAGCATCACCGACCCGGACACGCTGCGCCGCCGCATCGCCGAGGCGCGGGCCTGCGGATACACGGTCGGCGACGAGGACCTGTTCCAGTACATCATCGCCGTCGGCGTACCCGTGCAGGACGAGCGGGTCGGCCTGGTCGGCGCGATCAGCGTCGGCAACATCCAGCAGCGCTATCCCCCCGGCCGCGCCGAAGAGGTCGGGCGGATCCTGATCGAGACCATCGCCCGTTTCTGAAGGCCAAGGGGCAAGACACACCGCCCATCATGACAGGGAGACGATCCATGCGCCTGAAGTACCCCGCCGCCCTTGCCGCGCTGCTCGCGCTGACCCTGCCTGCCGCCGCGCAGCAGTCGGCCAACACGCTGCGCTGGACCAGCCAGCCGGCCATCGACATCATCGACCCCTATTTCAACTTCCACCGCGAGGCGATGCTGCTGAACGGGCAGCTGCTCTGGGACACGCTGGCCTACAAGACCTCGGAGGGCGACTATCTCCCGCTGCTGGCGACCGACTGGGCCTGGCTGGACGATGTCACGCTGGAGTTCACCCTGCGCGAGGATGTGGTCTGGCACGACGGCCTGCCCTTCACCATCGAGGACGCGGTCTATACCTTCACCTACATCTCCAACCCGGCCAACGGCGTGAACGTCCAGAGCAACGTGAACTGGATCGAGCGTGCCGAGGCGGTGGACGAGCGCACGCTGCGGCTGACCCTGAAACGCCCCTTCCCGGCCGCGATGGAATACATCGCCACGCTGCATGCGATCGTGCCCGACGGGTTCTTCGGCGAGACCGGGCAGGCCGGCGCGAACGGCCGGCTGGTCGGCACCGGCCCTTACAAGCTTGACGAGTTCGTGCCGGGCAACCGTATCCGCGTGGTCGCCTTCGAGGAGTATTTCGGCGGCGAGGCCAAGGGCATGCCCAGCTTCGACGCGATCGTCTATCGCAGCATTCCCGAGACCTCGACCCAGATCGCAGAGCTGCTCGGCGGCGGGGTGGACTGGATCTGGCGCGTCCCGCCCGATCAGGCCGACCCGCTCTCGCAGATGCCGGGCATCACCGTCCTCGCCGACGAGACCATGCGGATCAGCTTCCTGTCGTCGAACCTGCGCGACATGGACGGCGGCAACCCGCTGCAGGACATCCGCGTGCGCGAGGCCATCGCCTGGGCCATCGACCGCGAACAGATCGTCCGCGAGATCGTCGGCGAGGGGTCGAACGTGATCGAATCGCCCTGCTTCCGGACCCAGTTCGGCTGTGTCGAGAACGCGAACGCGATCGGGTTCGACCCAGCCCGGGCGCGCGAACTGCTGGCCGAAGCCGGATACGCCGACGGCATGACCCTGCGCATGACCTCCTGGCGCAGCCGCGAATGGACCGAGGCCGTGTCGGGCTTTCTCAATGCGGTCGGCATCCGGGTCGAGGCCAGCGTGCTCGACTACAGCACGGCGCGCGACCGGTGGGTGAACAACCAGGTACACCTGATCCTGGGCGACTGGGGCTCCTACGGGATCAACGACGTCTCGGCCCTGCTGAACAACTTCTTCACCCTGTCCGAGGACGACATGGCCCGCGACGAGGAGGTTTCGGCGGCGCTGCTGGCTGCGGCGCAGACCTCGGACGCCGACGCCCGCATGGAATACTACGACTTCGCGGTGCGTCGCATCGCCGAAGAGCTCTACTGGTATCCGATGTGGACCCATCCCACGACCTACGCCTTCAACAGCAACCTCGAGTTCCAGAGCCACCCCGACGAGAACCCGCGCTTCTTCATGTCCCGGTGGCGCGAGCAGTGATCGCGGCGACGTCGCAGCGATGCTCCGGTTCATCCTGAGACGCCTGTTCGTCGGGGTGCTGGTGCTGATGGCGGTCGCCATCATCACCTTCGCCCTGACGAATGTGGCCGTCGATCCCGCGGTGGTCCTCGCCGGCGAAGGCGCGACCGCCGCGGACATCCAGGCGATCCGCGAACGCTTCGGCTTCGACCAGCCGCTGCACATCCGCTTCATGGCCTGGGCGGTCGACATCCTGAACGGCGACCTTGGGCAGTCCTATCGCCAGCGCCGTCCGGTCGCGGACGTGGTGTTCGAGCGGCTGCCGGTGACGCTGACGCTGGGGGCGTCGGCCTTCCTGCTGGCGCTGTCGGTGGCGATCCCGCTCGGGATCCTGGCGGGGCTCAGGCCGAACTCGTGGATCGACCGCTTCGCGCTGGGCTTTGCCGTGCTGGGACAGGCGATCCCGAACCTCTGGTTCGCCCTCGTCGGCATCGTGATCTTCAGCGTCAACCTGCGTCTTCTGCCCGTGTCGGGATCCGACAGCTGGAAGCATTTCATCCTGCCGGCCACCGCGCTGGCCTATTACGCCATGCCCACGCTCATGCGCCTGACCCGGTCGGGCATCATCGACGCGATGCAGTCGGACTATATCCGCACCGCCCGCGCCAAGGGGCTGCGCCTCCCGACGGTGGTGCTGAAGCATGCCCTGCGCAACGCGATCCTGCCCCTGGTGTCGGTGGCTGCGGTGCAGCTTGGCAGCATGCTGGGCGGTTCGGTCGTGATCGAGACCATCTTCGCCATGCAGGGCATCGGCTACCTCGCCTGGGAGAGCATCATCCGCTCGGACCCGCCGGTGGTGCAGGCCATCGTCCTGATCATCGCGAGTTTCTACGTGCTCCTGACCTTTCTGGCCGACGTGCTGAACGCCTGGCTGGACCCGAGGCTGCGGGCGAGATGAAGGTGACGCCATGAGCCTGCCCAGCGACCCCCTGAGCCAGGACGCGGCCCTTGCCCTGGCGCGGCGGCGCAGCACCGTCGCGCGGTATCTGGGACACCGCAGCCTGATGATCGGCGCCATCGGCCTCGGCCTCCTCGTCCTGCTGGCGGTCTTCGCGCCGCTGGTCACCTGGCACGATCCCTATCTCCAGGACCTCGGAAACCGCCGCATCCCGCCGATCTGGCATGGTTGGTTCTACGACAACCCGCGCGCGACCTGGCTGCACCCCCTGGGCACCGACGCGCTCGGGCGCGACTATTACACACGGCTCGTCTACGGCGCCCGGATCTCGCTGTTCGTGGGCTTCTCGGTGGTTGCCATCGCCTGCCTGATCGGCACCACGCTGGGCATCCTCGCCGGGTATTACGGCGGCTGGATCGACGCGGTGATCTCGTTCATCGTGACGACACGGCTCGCGCTGCCGGTGGTGCTGGTGGCCCTGGCGGTGGTGGCGATGTTCGACGCCTCGCTCAAGGTGGTGATCCTCGTGCTCGGGTTTCTCTTGTGGGACCGCTTCGCGCTGGTGATGCGCTCGGCGACGCTGCAGATCCGAAGCCAGGAGTTCACCACCGCCGCCCGGGCCATCGGCTGCTCGAACACGCGCATCATCCTGACCGAGATCCTGCCCAACGTGACCAACGCGCTGGTGATCGTCGCCTCGATCGAGATGGCCATCGCCATCCTCTACGAGGCCTCCCTGTCGTTTCTCGGCCTCGGCGTGCAACCGCCCCTGCCGTCCTGGGGCCTCATGCTGGCCGAGGCGCGCCCCGAGATCTTCTTTGCGCCATGGATGATCACCCTGCCGGGCATCGCCCTGTCCCTGCTGGTGCTGTTCGTCAACCTGCTGGGCGACGGCGTGCGCGACGTGACCTCGCCGGAGGGTCGGGCATGACCGCGCGAGCCGAGCCGATCCTGCGGGTCGAGGGGCTGAGCGTCGAGCTGCCCACGCCCTACGGTCCGCTGCACGCGGTGCAGGACGTCAACCTCGACATCCTGCCGGGCGAGACGCTGTGCGTCGTGGGCGAGTCGGGCTGCGGCAAGTCGATGACCTCGCTGGCCATCATGGGGCTGCTGCCGCGCCGGGCGACGGTGCGGTCGGGGCGGATCGTCTTTCGCGGCACCGATCTCCTCGGCCTGAGCGATCGCGCCATGTCGGATCTCCGCGGCGACCGCATCGGGATGATCTTTCAGGAGCCGATGACATCGTTGAATCCGGTCTTCACCATCGGCGACCAGCTGACCGAGACGCTCCGCCGTCATCGCGGCGCGAGCCGTCGCGTCGCCGAGCGCCGGGCGGTCGAGTTGCTGGAGCTCGTGGGCATCAGCGGCGCCGCGCAACGGCTGTCGCAGTATCCGTTCCAGCTGTCGGGCGGCCTGCGCCAGCGGGTGATGATCGCGATGGCGCTGATGTGCGAGCCGGAGCTCCTGATCGCGGACGAACCGACGACGGCGCTGGACGTGACGATCCAGGCGCAGATCCTCGGGCTCTTGAAGAAGATCCAGCGCGAGCTCGGCACCGCGGTGCTGCTGATCACGCATGATCTGGGCGTGGTTGCGCGCATGGCGCAGTCGGTGGCGGTGATGTACGGCGGCCAGGTGGTCGAAACCGGCCCGGTCGCGGCGATCTTCGACGATCCGATGCACCCCTATACCCAGGGCCTTCTCGGGTGCATTCCGGTGCCCGGGCGCATCGCCCCCGGTCAGCATCTGGGCACGATCCGGGGCATGGTGCCCAACCTCATCGGCGATCTGACCGGGTGCCGGTTCCTCGACCGCTGCGACCATGCGCATGCCGCCTGTCGCACCGACGTGGCGCTGCGCAGCGTCAACGGTGGGCACGCGGTCCGCTGCGTGCGCGCCATCCACGACATGCGGTCGTCGCAGTCGTCCGGCATGGGGCGGGCGCGCGCATGAGCGAGATCCTCCTCGAAGCCCGCAACGTGGTGAAGACCTATCGGCTCTCGGGCGGCCTTCTGGCGCGCAGGCGCGAGTTGCAGGCCGTGCGGGGCATCGACCTGACGGTGCGGCGCGGGGGCATCCTCGGGATCGTCGGCGAGTCCGGCTGCGGCAAGTCCACGCTGTCGCGCATGCTGCTGGGGCTCGAAGCGCCCACCAGCGGCGAGGTGCGGCTGCACGGCACCCCGATCCAGCAGATCGGCCGGGGGCGTCTGTCGCGCACGATCCAGCCGATCTTTCAGGACCCGTTCTCCTCGCTCAACCCGCGCAAGACCATCGAGTCGATCATCTCGCTGCCGTTGCGGGTCCACCGCATCGGCGATTCCGCGTCGCGGCAGCGCGAGGTGCGCGAGATGATGGAGCGTGTCGGCCTGCCGCGCCGGCTCGCGGCCGCCTATCCCGGTCAGCTCTCGGGCGGCCAGCGGCAGCGCGTGGCCATCGCCCGGGCGCTGGTGACCCGTCCCGAGATCGTCGTCTGCGACGAGCCGACATCGGCGCTCGACGTCTCGGTGCAGAGCCAGATCCTGAACATGCTGCAGGACCTGCGCGACCAGCTCAACCTGACCTATGTGCTGATCAGCCACAACCTGGCGGTGGTCGAACACCTCGCCACCGATATCGCGGTGATCTACCTTGGCCGGGTGGTCGAGAGCGGCCCGACGGATCGCTTCTTTGCCGATCCGCTCCACCCCTACAGCCGCGCCCTGCTGAGCTCGGTGATGACGCCGGATCACCGGCTCGGCGTCCCCGAGCTGGGGCTCGGCACCGCCTTTCCCGACCCGGCCAACCCGCCCGCCGGGTGCACCTTCCACCCCCGATGCGCCGCCCGCTTCGACGGGTGCGACAGGATCGTCCCGCGGCCGGTGGCGCGTCCCGACGGCGGTCTGGTCGAATGCCGGCTCCATGACGGCGAGCGGACGGGCCATGTTCCAGCAGAAGGACAGGATGCATGAGCAAGCAGTACGGAACCGGAATGGTGGTCGCCCCCCAGCCGGAGGCCGCCGAGGCCGGGCTGGAGGTCCTGCGCGCCGGCGGCAATGCGGTGGACGCGGCGCTGGCAACGGCCTTCGTGCAGGGCGTGGTCGACCCGATGATGTGCGGCATCTCCGGCTTCGGGAGCATGGCCGTCCACGACCCCGCGACGGCGCGGACCGAATACATCGACTTCCATTCGCCCGCGCCCGGGGCGGCCTCTCCCGGGATGTGGGCCGACCTGATCGAGGGCGAGGCCCGCGACGGCTACGGCTTCATCCTGAAGGGCCGGGTCAACGACATCGGCTATCGCTCGATCTGCGTGCCCGCCTCGCTGCGGGGCTATGCCACCGCACATGAGCGTCACGGCTCGCTGCCCTGGGCCGATCTGCTGGAGCCGGCCATCGCCTGGGCCCGCCGGGGCTGGGCCGTGCGCCCGCATGTGTACGAGTTCTGGTCCGACCCCGGCCAGATGGGGCGCGTCGGCAACGATGAGCGGCTGCGCCACACCCCGGCGGCGCGCCGGCTCTATTGCCGGCCCGACGGCAGCCCCAGGCAGGTCGGCGAGACGGTCGAGAACCCGGACCTGGCCGAAACCCTTGCCACCATCGCCCGGGGCGGCGCCGAGGCGTTCTATACCGGCGAGATCGCCGCGCGGATCCTGGCCGACATGCAGGAACATGGCGGGCTCCTGTCCGCCGAGGATCTCGCCGGCTACGCAGCCAGGGTGCTGCCGCCGGTCATGGCAACGTATCGCGACTTCACCATCGCCACGAACCAGCCGCCGGGCGGCGGGCTGATGCTGGCGCAGATGCTGAACATCCTCGAGCATTTCGACCTGAGGGGGATGGGACACAACAGCGTCGAATACGTCCGGGTGGTGGCCGAGGCGATGAAATGCGCGACGATCGACAAGGACCGCCACATCGGCGACCCCGATTTCGTCGAGGTGCCGGCCGAGCGGCTGCTGTCGCGCGCGTATGCCCGCGAGCTGGCCGAGCGCATCCGCCGCGGCGAGAAGGCAGACGTGCCGCGGTTCGACCCGGCCGGGCCGTCGCGGGACACCACGCACATCTCCATCGTCGACCGCGAGGGCCGCTGCGTGTCGGTGACGCACTCGCTGGGGATGCCCTCCGGCGTGGTGACCGAGGGGCTCGGCTTCATGTACAACGGCTGCATGGGCGTCTTCGACCCCCGCCCGGGCCAAACCGGCTCGATCGCACCGGGCAAGGCCCGGTTCAGCTCGATCTGCCCCTCCATCGTGTTCCGCGACGGCGACCCCTGCCTCGTCATCGGCGCGCCGGGGGCGACGCAGATCGCCATGGGGGTGCTGCAGGTGACGCTGAACGTGCTCGACTTCGACATGGGCATGCTCGACGCGGTCTCGCGGCCCCGCTTCTCGGCGACGAGCAACGCCATCGATGTCACCAACCGGATTCCGCGCCATGTCACCGCGGCCCTTGCGCAGCAGGGCTATGAGGTCATCCGCAGCCCGCGCAGTTTCGGCGTCGCCCTCGTGCACGGGATCCGGATCACCGGGCAGGGTCTCGACGGCGGCGCGGATCCGGGCGGCGACGGGGTCGCGCTCGGCTGACGCGGCACGCGGGGGGCGGCGGCCTGTCGGCCGTTGCCGGAGGCGGGCCGATGCGCTGCGCCCCCGGCCCGGCGAGGCGCAAGCGCCCGGCGACGGCCACGCCGCCGGGTCCTGCGTGTTCAGCCGGCGCCGGGGCCGAGCCGGATCACCACCTTGCCGACATGCGCGCCCGAGCGCAGATGCGCATAGGCCTGCGGGGCGGCCTCGAACGCAAAGACACGGTCGATCACAGGCCGGGTGCCGGTCCGCGACAGCGCCCGGTTCATTGCCTGGAACTGGCTGCGCGACCCGACATGGACGCCGCGCAGGATCTGGTTGCGCCGCCGCACCTCGGTCGGGTCGATCCGGCCCTGCTGCTGTGCACCGATCAGATGCACCTGACCCCCGTTGCGGGTGGCCCGCACGCTGCCCTCGACATTCGCGCCGCCGACCACCTCGACCGCATGATCGACGCCGCGGCCCCCGGTCAGGTCACGCACCGCCTGTGGCCAGTCGTCGGTCTCGGGCAGGGCGATCACCTCGTCGACGCCCAGCGCCAGCGCCCGCGCGCGCTTTTCCGGCCGGGTGGTGACCATGATCGTGCGGGCCCCGGCCATGCGGGCAAAGGCCAGCGCGAACAGCGACACGCCGCCGGTGCCGAAGAGCAGCACATCCTCGCCCGGCGTCACCGGCCCGGCGCCGAACAGCGCGTTCCATGCGGTGAGCGCGGCGCAAGGCAGGGTGGCCGCCTCGACCGCGTCGAGGTGCCCGGGCACCGCGACCAGCGCCTCCTGGTCGAAGCGCACCAGCTCGGCCAGCACGCCGTCGCGCCCGCCGCCCAGCGCGTCGCGGCCGAAACGCTCTTCATGGGGGCCCCCCAGCCAGCGCGGCATGAACAGCCCCGCGACCAGCTCGCCAACGGCGAACCGGTCCACCTCGGCGCCCACCGCGACCACCTCGCCGGCGCCGTCGGAGCAGGGCACCAGCCCGTCGGGCAGGCTTCCCCCCGGATAGCGGTCGTCAAACACCATCAGGTCGCGATAGTTCAGCGACACCGCGTCGATGCGCACGAGCACGTCGCGCGGGCCGGGCTCCGGCGCCGGCGCCTCGGCCAGCCGCAGCCGATCCGGGCCGGGCGCCCCGTGCAGCCGCCACAGCCTCATCGGATCGCCCCTTCCGGATCGGTGGGGCGAAGCAACTCGAAGATGTCGGTCACGGCGGCATAGTCGCGATAGCCGCACCGCCCCAGCGGCTGCGCCGCGGCGGTGTCGAAGCGGCCGTCGCGCAGGAATGCCTCGTCGACATAGGTGGCCACCACCTGTCCGAGCACCCACCAGCGGTCGGTCGCCCGCCCCTCCAGGTCGACAAGCTCGGTGCAGGAGAGCACGCGGCATTCCAGCGCCGCCGGCGAGGCCGCGACGCGCGGCGGCCGGACCACGCGCGACGGCGCCGGCTCCAGCCCGGCCAGCGCGAATTCGTCCACCCCCGGCGCCACCTCTTCGGAGGTGCGGTTCATCGCCTCCAGCAGCGGCAGCGTGGCGAGGCTGAAGACGAATTCGCCGGTGTCACGGGCGTTGCGGGGAGAGTCCTTCATGCCCTCGCTGGAAAAGCCGATCATGTTCGGCCTGCTCGAGACCGCGTTGAAGAAGCTGTAGGGGGCTAGATTGGGCCGCCCCTGCGTGTCCAGCGTCGAGATCCAGCCGACCGGGCGGGGCGCGACGATGGCCTTGAACGGGTCGAAAGGAAGCGGCGCAAAGCCTTCTTCGGCGGTGTAATGCATGGGCCTCGGTCCGGTTGGGCCGCGCGACCGGATGGCCGCGCGGCACGGCCCCCCTGTCGGAAGGGCTCGAAAGAAGGTTGCTCGGCGCCGGTCGCCCGGGCGCTGTCCGATTGCAGTATCACGTCGGCCAGCATGTGACACCGCCTGATCGGACATGTCCCGTCCGGGCGGTCCTCGGCCGCCCCGTTGCGGATGGTACCGATCCTCCCCCACCCGGCGGGTCGCGCAAGGGCCCGGCGATGCCTCGCCGCGTCTTTCGGGACGCGCCGGTGGCGCGACGGCACCTGGGGCAGGCGTTGAGGTCCGTGCAGCTCGGCACGTTGGCGCGCGCGGGATGGCCGGGGCAGGCACGGAGCGTCCTGCTCCCGGCGAGCGGGTGGACCGGCCCGGGCATCGATCAGGATCGCGGCGCTGTCAAGCCCATCCGGCAGTTCGGCGGCGAGCGCCGCCTTCACGCGGCCAGCTCGACCAGCGGGGTGTTTGTGACGCTGATCCAGTCCAGGCGCCACAAGGTCAATGGCACTCCGTCTCGGCCCCTGCCCGAGGGCGTGCGCGACCACATCCAGCGCACCGAACTTCGACACTTCGCTGTGGATTTGAGCGCGATCTGGCGGTGCAGGAGTCAATGAAACAAGGGCTTTCCGCGTGTGGGAGGCTGGATTTCGGCGAAAGTCGCGTTGTGGCACGTCATGGCGCATGGTATGCGCCGTCTCCGCCCCATTGAATTCGCGGGTTCCGGCATGTCTGCGTAGGGGCGAGTCTCCTTCTGGTTTTCTGGAAGGAGGCGATGATGGCGGATGGTGGCGCGGGGTTCGTTGGCTGTGTC
>Ga0213835_100362_pt1 | contig 46757 bp, 40 predicted proteins | sample SWPATP01_FD_160576 | JGI IMG/M metagenome (GOLD analysis project Ga0213835, IMG submission 160576) | Coastal seawater microbial communities from Marineland, Florida, United States - SWPA TP0 #1 | ecosystem: Environmental > Aquatic > Marine > Coastal | place: USA: Florida | collected 2016-08-05
TAATAAAATTTTTTGCTGAATTTCTGAAGGTATAGCCTAATGTGGAACTAAACTGAGGTCTGAAATCCTCAAGAATTCGTTGTACTAAAAGAGAATCTGTAATGTTTTCTCTAATATTTTGGATGAATTCAGGTGTTGCAGCAGCATCGTACCATTCCAACTCTATGAGGTCTAAAAAGCTTTTTGTCGTTCGGCTATGGTTGGCTTCAAATGCCATCTTAAACCTGAAATTGGCATTAATATCAAAGTTAATCTGATTAATCTGTGAGACGCTGAACTGGAATTGTGTTTGTGGATTCAGGAAAGATGGATTTCCGTTGAAGCTAGTAAATGGGAAGGCAAAAAATGGGAGTGTATAGGATGCGGATGCTTCCAAGTTTCGAAGCACTCGCTGTTCCCCTAATGTTGTACGCGCCCCAGTAATGTATTCAAAACTACCGTTTAACCCCAATTCAAAGCGTTGTGCATTTCGGAAAACGTTATTGTTTGTGTATCGAACTCCTGCTCCTGCTCCTAATCCTAAACGTTGAAGTAAAAATAAATCAGAACGGATTTGATGTCGAGGTAATGCTTGTAAACTGAAATATACAGGGAGATGTCGTTGGGAAAAATCGGGGAGTCCGCCAGATTCAGTTAAGCTAAATTGTTGAAGACTTAACATTTCTAACGACTGAAATTGGTTTACCGTTGCGAGATACAAATCATTATTAAAGACTTCACCCGGTTTGAAGAGAATACGTTGTTGCAACAATTTTGGGCTTGTACGTGCGCCTTCTTCGATAGCAATTCTAATTTCAAAGGGTTCCTGAGTCCAAGGTTCGCCTCTAAGAGTGTCAGCACTAACCACATCATCGTTTAAATCAGGCGATTGCAGGATTATATTTACATCCCCAAAATAATGTACTTGTCCCGGACGGATATGCATCATTAAGTCGAGTTGAAGTGAATCTACTCTATCTTTGACTACAAAAACCCGGATGGAATCACGTGCAACCGATGCATAACCGTTTCTTCGCAAGGTATTGATCACCCTATTTCGCTCATCGCTAATGCGTTCGACAGAATATTGACGGTTTACTTGAAATGTAGTGTCATTAATCTGAGAGCGAGCAAGCTGACTACGTGAAAAGAATCTGGTTTTTATTCGCTCGTCTAAGAAATCAGGAAAGCCGCTGTACGCAATTCACCGTATGAATGACGGAGGACCTTCGGTTATATGAAACGTAACACGAACACGACCCGGGGAAAACTCAGTAATACTGGTATCAACTTCAGTATAAAAAAAACCATTGGCATGATAGAAAGCCTTTAAACGTTCGATATCGCGACCAACCATTTCTCGATCTAAGTATCTTGGAGGTTCACCAAGTCGTGAGCTTATAGCATTAAGCGATCTCCAAAGGGTTGCCCCGGGGATGCCAAAAATTTCCCGGTTTGTTTGAGTTCGTGTAACGGTTTTAAGCATCCCATTACTAATTTCTCTGTTTCCTTCAAATTTGAGTGTTCGCACAAGTTTGCGATCATCATTTCTGACCGCAGCAAAACTCACATCCATCCCTAAGATAGCGATGATTGCCAAGCAACAAAGTAAAGTAGAGATATAATGGGTTAAAGAATTCAATTAATTGAGAGAAACCTATAATGTGTAGTATATAGTAATGAAAAGATGAGCTAATTTAACGGAAAAACGAATAATAATGTATGTGTTAACTCAATATTTCAAAGTCAGAAACCGGTTGAAATTCATTATCTGAATGATTTAAAATTCTAAAATAAGAAGATTCCCAATTAACAGAGTGTATGTTATGTAAAACAAGATGTTATAAGTTTTAATAGAAAATCTCGCAAATTCTATGGTTTCTCAACGCTAAATTATTGTAGCCAAATATTGCATTAAAAAAAAAGCGGACTTAATCGCTTAAATCCGCTTCTTTGAGTATCAGTTTATACTAAACATCATCGTAATCGAAGCCGTCATCTTCCTCACCGTGGAAGAAGTCTTCTTTCATGATGTAATCAGGCCAAATTTCTTCAATGTTCTCGTAAGGAGTTTCGTCTTCCTCATCGAGTTCATAAAGATTATCAATAACCTGTTGTGGGCACCCATTACGTTCAGCCCACTCAATCAACTCGTTACGAGTTGCCGGCCATGGAGCTTCTTCAAGTGTAGCAGCTAATTCAACGGTCCAAATCATAGTTAGGAAATAGTTAAAGAATTAAAAAATGATTGATGAAATCTGCACGAAAATTAGATGCTTAACGCATCTGTTATACTTTAATTTTGCGGTGAATGTACGGCATTTTTTTTTGAAATTCACTATGTGAAAAATGATTTTTTTTCTGAGTGAAGTTGCTTTAAAAATAATCACTTCAACAAGGAAGTAATACGATTGTATGGATAGAGTTTACCATTCTGAGTAAGTGAATAGAAACCCCAAAAATGGCAGTTAGAGGTTAAGCAAATTAGTATTTTAAGTAATTGGTTTCATCAATCCGATTGAAAAACCATTGTTTTCCTTAGTATAGATTGAGTTTATAGTTTCGTATATTTCAAAACTAATCAACAAAAATTAATTTCTATACCACAAAACGGAGATCATTCTATGGGAATGCCAGGCGGACTTGAAATTTTCATTATAATTTTAGTCATATTGCTTCTGTTTGGAGCTAAAAAAATTCCTGAGTTAGCGAGAGGTTTGGGTCAAGGCATAAGTGAATTCAGAAAAGCTTCAACCGATATCAGAAAAGAAATTGAGCATGGAGCGAGTGAATCTGAAAAAACTGAATCTAAGCCACGCGAGAAATCAGCAAACTCCTAATTTGAAATAAAAATCGGTTTTGACTTCTACTAGTATTCGAATAATCAGGGAGAAGTTTCAGGAAAAAAGTCTTACCCTGCCTGAACTCACGCATCACTATATTCAGCAAATAAAAAATCGCAATTCTGAGCTGAATATATTTACTACCATAAGTGATGATGAAGCCCTTGCCAACGCTGAGCGTATTCAGAAAAAAATTGAAGATGGTACAGCGGGAAGTCTTGCCGGTGCGGTAATTGGCATAAAAGAAGCTATTGTTGAGCAAGGTAAAATTGCTACTGCAGGCTCTGGAATGCTTAAAAATTTTGAAAGTGTCTATAATGCTACGGTCATTGATCGTTTGCTTGAGGCAGATGCCATTCTAATTGGAAGAACGAACATGGATGAATTTGCCATGGGTTCTTCAAACGAAACTTCTATTCATGGACCGGTTAGAAATCCTCATCAGCCTGAGATGGTGCCGGGTGGATCTTCGGGTGGCAGTGCTGCGGCAATTGCAGCGAACATGTGTAATGCAACCTTAGGCTCTGATACTGGCGGTTCTATTCGTCAACCTGCGGCATTATGTGGCGTAACAGGTGTTAAACCAACCTATGGTAGAGTTTCACGGCATGGACTCATCGCCTATGCGTCTTCATTTGATTGCATTGGCCTCTTTACTCAACATGTTGAAGATTCTGCCCGCATATTGCAAGTAATTGCCGGATTTGATGCCAAAGATGCTACCTCAAGCGATAAACCTGTAGATGATTACCTCAACGCTTGTACTAAATCAGTTTCAGGATTAAAAATTGGTGTACCGGCACAATACTTTGAAGAGGGACTTGATCCTGAAATAAAGCAGAATATTGAGGGCGTTCTTGATGCGCTTAAAAATCAAGGAGCTTCATTAGTTCCTGTGACTATGCCTAATACGCCGTATGCTATTGCAACTTATTACATTTTGGCCACGGCTGAAGCATCAAGTAATTTAGCGCGATATGATGGTATTCGATATGGTCATAGAGCCGATCAAAAAGCGATTAGAGAACAACTTGGCTTAGAAAAGAAAGAACTTGAAAAAGCAGGAAAAGATTTAGCATCGCTTGATAGTATGCTCACTCGCTTGTACAAACAAAGCAGAACCGAAAGCTTCGGAACGGAAGTGAAACGAAGAATTATGCTTGGAACGTACGTGCTAAGTGCTGGTTATTATGATGCGTATTACGCTAAAGCACAGAAAATTCGTCGCTTGATTCAGCAAGATTTCCTTCGTGCATTTGAAAACGTTGATGTGATTGCATCCCCTACAGCCCCCGGAACAGCCTTCCCCTTAGGTGCTAAAATGGATGATCCTCTACAAATGTATTTAAGTGATATTTACACGATTTCTGCTAACTTGGCCGGAGTACCGGGTATAAGCGTACCATCAAGAAGTCACTCAAATGGGCTACCTGTTGGTATCCAATTTCTTGCACCGCATTTTATGGAAACAGAGCTTTTCAGAGTCGGAAACGCAGTTGAAGCTATTGTTTCAAATCAATGATTTGCTCATGAAAAATTTAGTTGCATTATTTGGACTACTTTTGATACTTATATCAAGCTGTAGTGCTCCTTCCAAAGAACTTGAAATGAATGTAACGTTTAAAGAAATGGGTAGAGAAGTACCTGCTTTTAGTGCCGATAGTGCCTTTGCATTTATTGAGAAACAGCTATCATTTGGTCCAAGAAATCCGAATAGTGAGGGACATCGGGCTGCGGCTGCCTATTTTGAGCAAGTGTTAAGAAAATACTCCGGGAATGCCGTTTTTGTACAAAGATTCACACATCAAGGGTATGAAGAAGAACTTCAGCTGAAAAATATTATTGCGACATTTAATCCTACTGCAACACATCGCATTTTGTTGTGCGCACATTGGGATACGCGTCCGCGAGCTGAGCATGATGCAGATCCTTCCCGAAGAAATGAACCCATTCTTGGAGCCGATGATGGCGGAAGTGGCGTTGGCGTATTACTGGAAATGGCACGAATAATGTCTGAGAATCCACCACCAATCGGGGTAGATATTATTCTATTTGATGGGGAAGATTATGGACATGAAACGGATTTGCACAAGTATTTTTTAGGCTCTAGATATTGGTCGGCAAATCCACCGGTACCCGGGTACCGCCCACATTTTGGAATTCTGCTTGATATGGTAGGGGGAGTAGATGCCCGTTTTCCTCGTGAGTGGTATTCTCAGCAATATGCGCCGCGTGTGGTAGATATTGTTTGGAAAATTGCCGAAGAAAAAGGGTTTGACCGTTTTGAAGATGAATTGGGGATAGCTATCGCTGATGATCATCTTATTTTAAACGAATACTACGGCTTGCCAACGATTAATATAATTCATCAAAGAGTAGATGAGTTTGGAAATAGAACCTTCCCAAAATGGTGGCACACCCATAATGATGATATTGACATCATCGACAGAGAGGTTCTGAGAGAAGTTGGGGAAGTTTTACTTGAACTGATTTATAATAGAATGTAATTACGTTGGCGCGTTATTTATGCAAAAATATATTCAACTAGAAATTAACATTCCTGAGGAACTTCAGGAACTCCTGATTGCAGAACTTGCAGACTTAGACTTCGAAGGGTTTGATCAGTACCCCAATCACATGATTGCATGGATACCGGCTAATCAATTCAATGATGTGAGTAGGGAAGAGGTTGAACGTATTTTATCAAATTTCGGGCGTGATTGCTTCATTAAATCTGAATTGGTACAGGAGCCTAAAAATTGGAATGAAGAATGGGAAGCAACCATCCAACCAATGCAGATAGGTCGCTTTTATGTAACCCCAACATGGGCCTCTGAAACCCCACCTGAATCGTTAATCCCTTTATATATTGATCCTAAAATGGCATTTGGTACTGGATATCATGAAACAACCCGTATCGTACTTAGAATGCTACCAAGCGTTATTAAAGAAAATGATAGTGTGCTTGATGCAGGTACAGGTACGGGGATTTTAGCCATTGCGGCGATTAAACTTGGTGCTAAAGATGCTTTGGGTTTTGATATAGACGAGTGGAGCTTCGAGAATGCAACCGAGAATATTTATCTTAATAAAACTGAACAAGCCATCGCCATTCGTTTAGGGGATGAAAAACAAATTCCAGAAAACACCCAATTTGACGTGGTGATTGCGAATATCAATAAAAATATTCTTATTGATATGGCTCAGCATTTACATGCGGCAGTAAAAGTTGGCGGGAAATTGATTTTGTCCGGCTTATTAGTTCTTGATGAAGACGATATCACATCTACTCCCGGATTTGCTGAACTCAAACATCTAAAAACAGAACGTGAAAATGATTGGATTGGGATAACTTTCTCAAAGTGATTAAGTTCAGAGTTGAAAAAAGACACAAATTTATATCATCTGTCTATTAAGAAAATTATTTTCACTAAGAGTACGATATTAATTGAAGAATTAAATCATCTTGTCTATATTTTCACAGGCCAAAGCTCCGGGAGTTCTACAGGTTAAAATGAGTCTGTTACAAAAAAAAAGCGATAGGTCAAACCTAATCGCTTAGTAGCTGCTCAGTAAAGAAAGACCCGTGGGATCAGCCACGGGCCCTTGATGTGTTAATCGGCTTTGGTTAGCCTGAACTGAACAGGTATTGTATACTGTACTTTCACAGGACGTCCGCGTTGCATTCCCGGTGTAAAGCGGACTTTTTTTACCGCCTCTAAAGCTGCTTCATCGCAGCCTCCTCCAATACCACGGACAACAAACGGATTGATTACATTTCCTTGTTCGTCAATAACAAACTGCACTACCACACGTCCTTCGATTCCGGCTTTACGAGCAATTTCCGGGTATCTAACATGACGTTGAAGCTCAGCTATTCCACCAATAAGTTCCGGCACTTGTTCTACGGTAATGAATATTTCGGGCTCATTTTCATCATCCATATCCGGTGGAGGTGGTGGAGTATAGGTAAGGGCATCATCAGTATCAAGGAATGCATCAAAATCAAGAAGGGCATCATCAATTATGGAATCATCGGGTACACTGATAGGAACCGGAGGACGAGGAGGTGGAGGAGGAGTTTCCACAATCTCTGTTTGAATGATTTCTTCTAATTCTAAAATCTCGCGTTCAATAGGTTCATAGTTGAACGACTCTTCAAATTGAATGTTAATTCTGAATATTGCAATAAATACCAGAATACTTATAATTACACCGATTTGAATTCTTACCTGATAACCATCGTGAATTTGGGCTTCTGGAGCTCTTTTTAATGGGTTCAGAGACATTGCCGACTCCTTTCTGTCAGTTCATTTGATGTATATGTAGCCTTACACATTTTTATAAAAGCTATCTTTATTGATTAACAACTGAACAAAGATATGAAATATTATATCTAATATCAATGTCATAAATTAAAAATATTTCAATAAGACTACAGAGTTGGGTTGATATTTACTTCGGCTCAAAAAATTATGAGCTGAGTTCAAGTAGGGCGGTTGTACGTAAAAACTTCAAAATAGTTTAAATGATGAAGTTTTTAATGAGGGTAATCGGAGAGTAGGTTTCTATAGCTTCAAGAGAAAACTATATTTATAATCTTATTTGCTACTTCAAGTTTTGTTCCTGAAATCTTCTGTGGCATCTCTTGATTTTGGCCAATAAGATGAATTGTGTTAGTATCCGTTCCGAAACCGGATTCCGGTTCATTTAGGGTATTGGCTATAATCCAATCGGCGTTCTTTTTTTGAAGTTTTTTTTGGGCGTTTTCAATCAGATTTTCGGTTTCCATGGCAAACCCGATGACTGTCTGCGAGCTTGATTTATTTTTCCCAAGCCATTCAAGAATATCAGGTGTTCTCACAAACTCGATTGTAGCATCTGCCTGATCTTTTTTGACTTTGTGCTGATGCTTTACCTTTGGGGTGAAATCAGAAACAGCTGCCGTCATAATGATTGCATCGGCTTCTTTATATTTTTTTATTTCCTCAAATAACTCTTCTGCAGAAGTAAATGGAATACAAGTCGCCTTTTTGGGGAGGGGGATGCTGATGGCTCCGTGTAGTAGCGTCACTTTAGCTCCGGCGTTGAGCGCTGCTTCAGCCATTGCAACTCCCATTTTGCCCGTACTTGGGTTAGATATGAAACGTACAGGATCTAGATGTTCGCGAGTAGGGCCGGCTGTTACCACCACATGCTTGCCGGCGAGAAATTGAGAATGGGATGAATTGGAAGTAATTAACTTCTCAAGCTCATCAATAATAACGGGAAGTTCAGGAAGTCGTCCGGTGTCATGTAGCCCACTTGCAAGATAGCCGTGTGTAGGTTCAATGAGGTGAAATCCCATTTCACGAGCCAAGGTTCGGTTTTTGACTGTGGCCGGAGATTCGTACATACCTCCATCCATCGTAGGACAAATAACAATTGGGCACCGGGCTGCGAGTACAGTGCTCGTGAGCATGTTATCTGCCAAACCATGTACCATTTTTGCGAGTGTATTGGCTGTACAGGGGGCAATCAGTAAAACATCAGCCCATTCTCCCCAATGAATGTGACGCGTCCAGCTATCAGAAACATCAGTATCGTCAGGGAAGACCTCAACAGGAACCGGTTGACGCGTTAGGGCAGTGATGGTATCCTTCCCAATAAAACGAAGAGCGGAAGGAGTCATAATAGCTCTCACTTCCGCTCCGGATTTCTGTAGTTCGCGTAAAAGGAAAGCGGCTTTATATGCAGCTATTCCACCTGAAATACCAAGTAGAATTTTTTTTCCTTTTATTGACACAAAAAATTAATTATGAACTGAGGTTTTCTGGGTATCTGTAATTTATCTTGCCATCCATCATCTCTTCAACAGAGCGCTGAGTTGGATGCTCTTTTACTTCGTATTCTCTTGAAATACGTTCTTGCTCCTCGTTGAAAGAAAATTCATCTTCTTCATCGAACCCCTCAAAATATCTAAGTTTTTCATCGAGTTCCATTTTCTCACGCACAGAGATTTGTCTTGATCTTTTTGAAAGAATGGTAATCGTCTCGTAGATATTTCCGGTAACATCCTGAAGTTTCTCTACATCAAGTGCTTTAATAGCCATGGTTGCTTTATAAGTGGTTTATTGTTTTTTAAAACGTGTTACGAATCGGTTGAGCGTTTTATACGCCTCTTCAAACTCATCATTAACTACAATTTTATCAAATTGTTTAGCTTGAGAAAGTTCCATTTCGGCTCGTTCCAAACGCAATTGAATTGTTTCCTGACTTTCTGTACCTCGGCCTTTCAGGCGCATCTCAAGTGTCGAAATGTCAGGAGGGCTAATGAAGAGTGAAAGACTGCTACTCCCAAAAATATTTTTAAGATTTGCTGCTCCTTTTACCTCAACGTCGAACAGAATAAAATAGCCATTATTTAGATGATATTCAACATCCGATCTTAACGTGCCGTAGCGAGAGCCATTATAGAACTCTTCCCACTCGAGGAATTCTCCGGCGTCTATTTTATTTTGGAAATCTTCTTTTGTGAGAAAGTAGTAATCCTTGCCATGAATTTCACCATCACGTGGAGGACGAGTCGTAGCCGAAACAGAGAACAGAATATCTTTGTGCTCTTGCATCAAGCGCTTTGCCAAAGATGTTTTTCCGGCTCCGCTAGGTGCTGTAATAATAATGACTTTCCCTTTATTCATTACACTACGTTTTGAATTTGCTCACGGATAATTTCAATCGTTTCTTTTACATCTACCACTTTATGTGAAATTCCGGAGTGATAAGCTTTTGAGCCAATCGTATTGACTTCGCGAAGCATTTCCTGCATTAGGAAATTTAGTTTTCTACCTGCTGAGACGCTACTCTTTACCGATTCTGTGAAAAATTTTAGATGAGCCTCTAACCGTACAAGTTCTTCTGTAATATCTAATTTATCAGCAAGCAAGGCGATTTCAAGTTCGAGGCGGTCTTTATCATATTGATCTTCTGTGAGTACCGATTGTATTCTATCCTGCATCCGGGTTCTCGACTCAACAATTCGTTCACCAGCCAATACTTTGATTTCTTCAATTACACCTTTAATACTTTCAATGCGATCTAAAGAATCTTTGGCTAATTCTTCTCCTTCATTTTTACGCATTTCAATGGTTTTTTCGATGGCAATATGCACAGCCTCCATCAAGGCTTCTTGTACTATTTTTTCTTGTTCTTCGGTGAGCGCATCACTTTTGAAGATGTCTGAAAACTGAATGAGATGATCTAGCGTTGGTGTTCCATCGAGTCCGAGTTCCGAGCCGAGGTTGGTTAACATCTCAGTGTAAGCTTGAGCTAATTTTTTGTTTACACGTAGAGATGAACCGTTTTCATTGGTCTTCTCGAGTTTGATGGTGAGGTTAATTTTTCCACGCTCAAAACGATTTTGAAGCAATAGACGGATTTCATTCTCAAACTGCTGTAATTCAGCCGGCATTTTGATGAATACATCGCAGTAGCGATTATTGACCGTTCGAATTTCAGCTTCCACCGAAAATCCGTTTTTATGGACATCAGCCCGGCCAAAGCCGGTCATAGATTCAATCATAGCAAAAATGTTTGTTATCAAGTTGGCTAAAGGTACTGAAGAATAGGTTTTAAAAGAACAAAAAAGAAAAAGGATTGAATTCAGAATTTATGAATTCAGAATTCAGGATGAGGTAATTTTCTTGGAAATCGTGTGTTTTTTTAATCGAAGAGAAGTGATATTAAATTAATTGTTATTTCCCCAAAAAAGGTCAAAAGAATTTTTAGACGTTCTTTAATTCTGAATTCTGAATTACTTAATTCTGAATTCGCCTTTTTAGTGGCAACTCTCCGCACCACTCATCATACCTCCGGTTAGATCCGGGCTAATGAAAGGAATTCCGAGTGCAAGTCCGCGTAGTATGAGTAAAACACCCAATACAGCCGCGCCTACTGGAAGCAATCGTTGAAGTTTAAATCTGAAATCAGCCCCCATAAATCGGGTAATTAACGACATCGCGAAAAGTAGGGGGATGGTTCCTAATCCAAATAATCCCATGAAAGCTACACTTCCCCACAAAGTTCCCATCGCAAGCGCACCAATCAATCCTAAATAGACAAATCCGCAGGGGAGAAGTCCGTTTAGCAGTCCAATTCCGAATAGGGAGGATGGCGATCCATTTTTCATTAAGCGTTTGAAAGATGATCCAAAGGCATTATTAAAAAAGGCCGGACTTTGATGTAGCAATTTATTGTAAAACTTTTTGGGTAGTAAAGCAAAAGCAAGAATCAAAACCCCGGTGATTATGGAAATCAGTTGCTGATACCCTGCTAAAGATGCACCGGCGCCAATAAGTCCAACGATTAGACCGAGTATCATATAGGTAATGACTCGACCAAAATTGTAAAGCAATCTACCTGTAACCAACGATGGGGTAGGTTGATCGCTTCCCGGGAGCGCTAAAACAATAGGACCACACATTCCGGCACAGTGGGCGCTTCCCAAAAAACCAAGGGCTAAGCCAGCCCAAATGAGTTCGTTTTCCATAAGATGTTTGTATTAACGGATAAAGAAATTCGATTCAGTAAAATACTCCACACTCGAAGCTTCCCAGAGAAGTTGCATTTTCCAGGCACCGGGTTGGAAGTCAGCCAAAGAGATGAATTGATGACCATCTTGGTCTATTTGAATAGGGAAGGTTCTGTCTAAAGCACTATCTGATGGGCGATAGAAAACGATTTCCCCATTAATTTCAGTACTAAGAATCTCAACAGGGAAAACTAACTCCATCTCTTTTCCACTTAGTACATACCGAAATGGAATTTCCAGATCAAGTGCATTTTGAGCTCTGTTTATTTGATCTTGAAAGGTCAAGGTTTTCTCATAGTAATTTTCAACTACCAAATCCGTTTTTTGCGTAAAGGTAAAAAACACAAAACTTAGCGTTCCGGTAACAAAAATCAGATATCCGATAATGATACCAAGTGGCCATTTCCATTCTTTTTTTGATGTTTGATTGCTCATATTTATCCTTTCTTCGTTCAGTTCACATTAGGTCCTACGAATCCGCTTCGTATGGTTTGTAATAACTTGCCATCACGGTAAATGCCAAACTCTATTGGGGTGCTGCTACCTGTAAGGACATCACCATCCATAAAAACCATAATCCGGCGTTCAAGTTGTTGTTGTCCGGGGATTGGCTCCAAATCTCCAAGAAATTGAATCTGTCCGCCGGGGGTGTGCATCTTCAATTCTATTTCAAGTTCATTAAATGTTTTGTTGAAAAACTTGGCATTATAGAAATTTGAAAAGCGATTATCAGGTAGTTCGTTGTACAGTAAACCCGGTTCTCTCAAAATCACGGTATAAAGCTCCGGACGAGTCATAAAGAGATAGGTGAAAATGGAAAGTACCACTGTGAAAACCGTAAGATAACCGATAACTCGCGGAGTAAAGAAACGCTGTTCCCTACCTTCAGAAACGGCATTGAAAGAGGTATAGGTAATCAACTTTTCAGGTTTACCGATTTTGAGCATGATGTCATCACAAGCATCCATACATGCCGTGCAATTAATGCACTCAAGCTGAATTCCATTCCGTATATCGATACCGGTTGGACATACTTTTACGCATGCTTCACAATCAATACAATCGCCGATTGCTTTAGAATAAGAGGCATTTTTAGGCTCATTAGTTACAACTCCGTCAATTTTCTTGCGATCAGCTACTTTTGCTCTGCCTTCTCCGCGGGCAAAATCGTACGTTACGGCTATACTATCATTATCAACCAAAACAGATTGAAATCTGCCATAAGGACAAGCAACCAAGCATACTTGTTCTCTGAATCGCGAAAATACCCCATAAAACACCAAACTGAATACAATAATGGCAATAAATCCGGCAAGGTGTTCAGATGGTGGGGAGGTAACAATTCTAAAAACTTCCTCTTTCCCGATGATATACATCAGGAAGGTATGTGCAATTAAAAAGGATAAGCCAAAGAAAATGAGATGTTTGCCCCCTTTTTTGATAATTTTCTCACGATTTAGAGGTTGTTTATCCAATTTTTTCTGAGCTGTCGCATCTCCTTCAATCCAATATTCTATTTTTCGGAAAAGCATTTCCATGAAAATGGTTTGTGGGCACACCCATCCACAAAAAAGTCTTCCCCAAATAGCCGTAAACAAAACAATAAAAATGATGAGCGTAATCATGGCCAGAAAAAAGAGATAAAAATCTTGCGGCCAGAATACTACACCAAAAATGATAAATTTTCTTTCGAGTACATTCAGTAATAATAAAGGGTTCCCATTTATAGTTATGAACGGTCCTGCAAAGAGAAACCCAAGCAGAAACCAACTTAGAATGGTTCGAGCTTTATAATAAAAACCATCGGGCTTTTTGGGATAAATCCATCGTCTTTTACCATCTTCTGTAATGGTATTTACAAAATCGCGGTAACTCTCTTCTTGCGTAATGGGATTGATGTCTTTTTTATTAATCATGACATCCTCTTTCGAAGGTAGGGTTTAAAATAATCGTGAACTATTTCTATTAACACATTTGAAAAAACAGCTGCCGGAGTTATGCTCAATTGAAAACTCCGACAGCCTTTAAGTGATATTATTCAGCCGGAGCTTCCACACACTCAACAGAGCGGGACATATCAGGAGCTTTGGCACCCGGTGGATTTGTTCCTCTCAGTGAAATGATGTAGCTGGCTAGTTGATGTAATTCTTCATCGTTGAGTCGCGCCATACTTCCATAAGCAGGCATTCCTCGCGCCGGGAAACCAACACGAATACTGGTTACAATGGAGGATAAATCACATCCATGCTTCCAATAGTCGTTGGTTAAATCAGGTCCTACCAAACCTTGACCTTGACCACCATGACAAGTGGCACAAAGATTGCGTGAAGACATATAGATATCTTTTCCGGCTGCAAGACTTACATCATCGGTTAAAGCAACGAGCTGTGTGAAATCTAGGGTAGATTCCGGTTCAGCGGCAACAGAACCAAAACGAAGTTCGGCCGCAGCCATTTCACGTTCATATTCCTCTTCTTGAGATGGTCCCCATCGAAGCACATCATAATAGAGGAGGTAAACCACAGAGAATGCAATAGTTACGTAGAACCCATATAACCACCATGGTGGCATTTTATTATCGAGTTCCTGAATTCCATCATATTCGTGGTCTAATAGAAGATCCCGTTCATCATCAAGGATGAGATTCGGTTCGTTATCTTTCTTTATCTGATCGGACATAGTTAATTCCCTTCTCCTTTTGAGACTGTTTTAAGCATTTCAGGGGTTGAAGATTCTTCATCAAGTGGCAGGTGTTCGGCGTCTTCCACATAACTTTTATCGAGGAAAAACACCCAATACAGCATCACTGCGAAGAATCCAAAAAAGATTACTAAAGATATCAGGGGAAAGATTTCAATCCCCTGTATCGCTTCGAGCACATTTCTTCTCATACAGTTGACCTCAATTAATTAGGGCTGGCTGTTTGATCTGCGTTCCCATTGCTTGATGCTGATGGGCGCGCTTGAATGTCAGTTCCTAAACGCTGCATATAGGCAATCATCGCAACCATGTGGCTATCCCAGGCAACTTCAAAACCACTTGCTGCCAAGCCATCTGCAATTCTACGTGCCTGTGCTTCATAATCCTGCACCGCAATTTGGTCAAATCCTTCAGGATACGGTACCCCAAGACGTTGCAGGGTTCTGATTTTTGCAGGAATACGATCAAGATTAACAGTTTTACGGTCAAACCAATCATAAGCAGGCATAATTGAACCCGGTGAAGTTGAGTTTGGATCCATAAAGTGCATATAGTGCCAAGTATCAGGATATTTTCCTCCAATACGATGCAGATCCGGTCCGGTTCGTTTAGACCCCCACAGGAATGGGCGATCATAGACAAACTCACCGGCTTTTGAATATTCACCGTAACGTTCGGTTTCAGAACGGAAAGGACGAATCATTTGGGAGTGGCAACCCACACAACCCTCTGCAATGTAAATATCGCGTCCTTCGAGTTCGAGAGGTGTATATGGTTTTACAGCTTCTATAGTCGGGATATTAGAATCAATTAAAGCTGTTGGAACATACTCCACAATACCACCAATAAGAACTGCGATGACAGTTAAGGTCGTAAATTGAGTTGGTTTTGATTCTAACCAACGGTGGAATGCGCTACCGGCTTTACTTGGAACATCACGGAAGTCAGCAGCAGGTGCTTCAGCTTGTTCATCGGCTAACAAGTTACCCGCTCTCATGGTTTTAAACAGGTTATATGAACCAACAACTACCCCTATAATATAGAGCGTACCTCCAAATGTACGTGCAATATACATTGGAATAAGGTGCGTTACAGTTTCCATGAAGTTAGGATACATCAAGGTTCCATCAGCTGCGAATTCTTTCCACATCAAACTTTGGGTAATGCCACCCCAATAAATCGGGATAACATAGATAATCATCCCCAACGTCGCTGCCCAGAAATGGAAGTTTGCAAGCTTCAAACTGTATAATTCTGTTCTGAAAATTCGCGGGATAATGAAATAAAGCATCGCAAATGTAAGACCACCGTTCCAAGCAAGAGCGGCTGTATGTACGTGGCTAATAACGTAATCGGTATAGTGAGTAATGGCATTTACGCTCTTCAGCGACATCATTGGTCCTTCAAACGTTGCCATACCATAAGCGGTAACCCCTACCACAAGAAACTTTAGAACCGGATCTTTACGAACACGATCCCAAGCGCCTTTTAAGGTAAATAGACCGTTAATCATCCCACCCCAAGAAGGCGCAATGAGCATCACTGAAAAGACTACCCCGAGCGATTGTGCCCAATTTGGAAGCGCAGTATAGAGCAAGTGGTGAGGTCCGGCCCAAATATAAATAAAGATCAATGCCCAGAAGTGAACAATAGATAATCGATAGGAGAAGATCGGGCGATTAGCTGCTTTTGGGATGAAATAGTACATGATTCCCAAAAACGGTGTTGTAAGGAAGAATGCAACAGCATTGTGACCATACCACCATTGAACCAATGCATCTTGTACACCGGCAAACATTGAATAACTCTTGAAAAGAGAAACAGGTAGAACAAGGTTATTTACAATGTGAAGAATTGCAACGGTTACGAATGTTGCAATATAGAACCATATAGCAACGTACATGTGCTTTACGCGTCGCTTGTAAATGGTCATCATCATATTTACACCAAACACAACCCAAACTACCGCAATGGCAATAGCTATAGGCCACTCAAGCTCAGCATATTCTTTACTTTGTGTAATCCCTAAAGGAAGTGTTAGTGCGGCAGAAACAATAATTGCCTGCCATCCCCAAAAGTTAACGTTACTTAGCGTATCACTCCACATCCTCGCTTTACAAAGGCGTTGCAGCGAATAATACACCCCTAAGAAGATTCCGTTTCCAGCAAATGCAAAGATAACGGCGTTGGTATGAAGCGGACGTAGTCTGCCGTAGGAAAGTTCGGGTATGAAGCCTAGAAAATCAGGTAAAAAGAGTTTCAGAGCAATGATTAACCCAACCAACATCCCTACAATACCCCAAATCGCCGTCGCAATTGCGAAATTACGGACAATCTTGTTATCGTAATAGAAGGTTTCAGTTGCCATATTGAAGGTTTCTATGTTTTTTTATTGTTTTGTTTTTGATCTATCGGAAGTAGATTTTGGCGATGATTTACCGGATGGTTCATCATCAAATAGGATGCGCACGGAAGGAGTATATTTATCGTCATACTGACCATCCCGAATTGCAAAAATGAATGAAATCAAGAAAGAAGCTGCCAACAGTAGGCTAAGCGCTATAAGCAGATACATTACACTCATATATTCAATCCTCTCTTTTTTGCAGCATAATGTGTTGCAAGTGTGGTGAATAAAATCACGGAAATGGAGCTTACCGGCATTATTATGGCACAAATAAGGGGAGATAAGGTGCCGGTAACCGCATAAGCTAATCCTATAATGTTGTACAAAATGGAAATTGCAAAGCTGATGTGAATGATACGAACACTTCTTTTCGAGAAATCTAAAACGCTGTCAAGTTTGCGAAGTGAATCTGCATCCATAATGACATCACTTGCCGGGGTGAAGCTACTTGTATCTTCTGCAATAGAAACTCCGACTGTGCTCGCTCTGAGGGCTCCTGCATCGTTGAGTCCATCCCCAATCATAAGCACATGCTTGCCTTGCTCTCGAAGTTGTTTCACGAAGTCAAGTTTGTCTTGTGGGGATTGTCCGAACCGGAGATTTGACTCGTTCGCAAATAATGGAGCTAAGTTTTCTTTCTCTCGTTCATTATCGCCAGAAAGCAAGAAGGTTTGTACGCGACTTTTTAAATGCGTGAGCAGGGTTGTTAGCCCTTCACGGTATCTGTTCGTAACCGCAAAATATCCAGGAACTTCCCCATTGAAAGAAACATATAATACCGAACTCTTGGAGGAGATAGGTTGCTTTTCTATATGCGTGAAGGATGCTGACCCTGCTTTTACAACATCATTTCCTATGTTTGCCTCAACGCCTTTACCGGGATATTCGTTATAGTTAGATATGGATAGGTCTTTGCCATTTGTCGGGATGTTTAAAGACTCGACATAATGAAAGACCGCCCGACCAATAGGATGTGTGTTTTGATTGAGTAGCGTTTTAAGTAATCGCAACTCATGTTGGGAAAGCTGACGACCGATAAAGCTAACTTCGGCTTTATCTCGAACCGTAAGTGTTCCGGTTTTATCGAACACGATGGCATCAACAGTTGCGAGGTGCTCGGTGGTTTCACCATTCTTGAGGTAAAGCTTATTTCTGCCTAAAATGTTGGTTGACCAGCCAAGCGTAAATGGAGCTGAAAGCGCCAAAGCACATGGACACGCGATAATCAAAACTGCTGTAAATGCATTGATTGCCGTTGCTGGGCTTGATGGCATCCAATATATAGCAGCGATTGCCGCGATGCTCAATACGATAGGAGAAAAGTAACGGCTGAAATTTTGAGAAACCGAGCGAAGGGTTTCCTCACGTGGTTTTCTGAATTCTTCGTTATTCCAAAGGCGGGTGAGGTATGAGCCTGAAACGGCTTTTGAAAGTTTAAAACGAACCGCAGTGCTGGTGTTACGTCCACCGGCATAGACCAAATCGCCCTTTTTGAGTTTGACCGGCTCTGATTCCCCCGTGACAAAGCTAAAATCCATGTAAGCTTCTTGATCTATGAGGATGGAATCAGCGGGGAGTAACTCGCCATTTCTAATTAAAACTGTATCGCCTTCTTCTAAACGAGTTGCCGCAACACTTTCTTCTGAGGTTCCCTGTAAACGAGTAACAGAAAGGGGAAAATAAGCTTTGAAATCACGTTCAAAAGAGAGGGTATCATAGGTTTTCTTCTGGAAAAGCCTTCCCACTAACAGAAGGAAAACAAGCATGGCGAAGGAATCCATATAGCCAACGCCATAACCGGATAGGATTTCGTACAAGCTGCGCCCAAACATGGCAATAATACCAATCGAAATGGCGATATCCATATTCCATTGGCGTTGTTTTATACCGGTTAGAGCAGGTCTGTAAAAATCGAGTGCGCTGTAGAAAAATACAGGGAGCGCGAGAATGATGTTTAGAGCGCCGAATAAAGTGAGGAATTGAGCATCTAAACCGGCAGAACCGGAAAGGTATTCCGGCAGGCTGAATAGCATGATATTGCCAAATGCAAACCCGGCAATCCCAATTTTTAGATAAATGGGGCGATTTGAAGGAGCTTCATACTTTTGATCGAGCTTATCTAAACTTAAATCAGGCTCATATCCTATAGAAGCCAACAAAGCAGCAAGCTTGCTGAGTGGTAGTTCCTTGATATCGAATTGGATGGCGGCTTCTCTACGCCCAAAGAATACTTCCGAGCTTTTAACGGCCGGATTCAAGCGATGTAAGTTTTCAAGAAGCCAAATACATGAACTGCAATGAATTTGTGGAGTCTTAAACGTAACTCGTGCCGTTTTTCCGTCTGTAAAATCAAGGATGCGATGGCTGACGGTGGGGTCATCTAAGTGTTCAAACCGTTTGGTTGATGACTTCCGCATAGATATGCCGGGAGTGTTTTCATCCAGCTCATAATAAGCAGCTAACCCACTCTCATGGAGTAGATTATAGACTGTATTGCAACCGGTACAACAAAACGAATTAACACCTTCGAGGATAGGTTCATCCTCGCATGGTTCACCACAATGAGTACAAGCTACATGCTCCTTAGTATCAACAGACATCATGTGTTCAGGCCGAATAAATCGAAATTAAGCGAAAACTTTAGGTTTAAAACTTAAGCGCTCATCAATCCAGTTGTCTGATACCTGATTACACAGATCTTCCAAAGTGGTATCAATGAGCCAATTCATAATCTCTCCACGCATTTGCCCCCATTCATGATGAAATGGGCAAGGTTCGCCGCTTCCACATCCTTTAACACCGAGAAAGCACTCATTAAAGAACTTCTCGCCGTCTATCTCTCGCACAATATCAATTAGTTTGATATCAGCAGGATTTTTCTCGAGATAAACACCGCCGTTGATTCCTCTCTTTGATCCAACAATGCCGGGTGTAATGAGTTTTGCCAACATTTGGCTGAGATACGTTGCGGGGCTATTCAGGGGCTTAGCAAGTTCTGCCGCTGATACGGCTTCGCCTACTGGCTTTTTGCCCAGAAGGATGAGGGCTGTAACCACATATTGCGCCCCAAGTGACAGTAATTGCATAATATAACTGAATTGTGAATATTGAATATGAATATCGAAATATAAGGATATTCAATAAAAATCCAATAGGCGAAATATAATTTTGTTGTAAGAATTAGAAAAGAAATAGGGGTTTAGAATTCAGAATGGGTGGGTTTAGAATTCAGAATGGGTGGGTTTAGAATTCAGAATGGATGGGTTTAGAATTCAGAATGGGTGGGTTTAGAATTCAGAATGGATGGGTTTAGAATTCAGAATGGATGGGTTTAGAATTCAGAATGGATATTATATCGGAAGAGATGAAAGGGGCGATGTTGTAGGTATTTGTTGTATCTAAAGTTCTCTGAGTAGGCTTCATAACTTTTTATATCGAAACTCAAATCCAAAGATGCACAAAGAAGACCCCAAAAATCTCCCTATCTCAATTCTGAAATCACCCATTCAGAATTCTGCATTCATATCTACCGCTTGCCTTTTTGTAGGCTGAATCGAAAGCAAGTTCCTTGATTTAGAGTACTTTCTACAGTGATTTCGGATTCATGAGCATCCAGAATGTTTTTTACAACGGCGAGTCCTAAACCTGTGCCGCCTCGGTCGCGGGAACGGGCTTTGTCAGTTCTGTAGAAGCGATCGAAAAGACGAGGAAGATGTTCTTCGGAAATACCAATTCCGGTGTCAATGACTTCCACTAAAATATCGTTGGCACGTTCTTTTGCTCTTAAATGAACGGAGCCTTTAGGTGTGTATTTGATCGCATTAGATATTAGATTTTCAAGAACTTGCTCAATTTTATCTTTATCAGCATAAACGTAAGTTTTTGGAACTTCCATGATGAGTTTTACCTCGCTTTCGAGTAGCAAACCTTCATACGCATCCTGAATACGAAGCGCCGTTTCGGAGAGATCGAATGACTTCAGATTTAAAAACTGATCATCCAATTCAGCGCGTTGCAGCATCATTAAATCCTTAAATAAGCGATTTAATCGATCAGATTGATTCATGGCACTTTGAAGATATTTCTTCCTATCCTGATCTGAAATTCCTTCGAGTTGTAGCATTTCTAAAGTGCCTGAAATGGTATGTAACGGATTTCTGATCTCATGGGTTATATCTGCATAAAACTGCTTGAGTTTTGAATTTGCCTGTATCAATTGTTCATTTTCTTGGCGCAATTTATCGGCCATTTGATTCAGCGAATCGGCAAGCGTTCCGAATTCATCATTACGATTGAGATAAATTTTATGAGCGGTATCGCCCTCGGCAATTTTCCGGGATGCCTCCGTTAATTGAAGAATAGGTCGCGCCAAATATTGGCTAAAAATGAAGCTGACGAATAAAATGATAGCAATTGAAGTAAACATCCCAGAATAAATAATCCATCGGATTGTTTTTATCGGTTTGAAAATTTCTGATTTCAACCGACTAATCTGCGTAAAAAAAACTTCCCCATTCGACGTTGAAACTAACCCATACATGAAAATCCGATCAAACTGAGCTTCATTGACGGTAATTAGTTCCAATCGCCCGCCTGTAAGGAGATTGTCAAGTGACGTTAGAGAAGCATTCGGAAGTAGTGTATCGGCAAGTTCGTGCTGCCTTGTTGTTGCAATTTTGTTTCCATAGCGATCAAATAAGGTAACATCATACCGTGAGAGTCTTCCGGTTTCATTTAACATATCTTCCAAATCTTCAACCGAATTTGCCGCAACCTGAAACGATAGCAGTATCTGACGTGCATCGGCTCCCATATCATCTTCACTCTGCATCATCAAATATCCCCTAATAAAAACAATGGAGTAGCTACTAATTGCCGTAACACCAAATACAAGCAGCAGTATAAAAGTGATGGAGAGTTTAGATTGGATACTCATGGAGTCAACTCATAAGGTCACGATTCATACCATAGCCGGTTCCACGATACGTTTTTATGAGTTCTCCTTCAGTTTCAAGCTTGATTCGGAGATTTTTAACATGGACGTCAACCGTGCGGTCAAAAACAAATTTGTCGCTATCTGTGATATGTTCAAGAATTTCCTGACGAGTATATACTCGATTGGGCTGCCTGATAAGTAATTCTAAAATGCTGTATTCTGTATGCGTTAAATCAACGCGTTGTTTATTTGCCCATACTTCTTTGTTTTGAGTATCTAAATAGATGGTACCAAAATGCAACCAACCCGTACCACGACTCGGTTGGCGACGTAACAGCGCTTTTACTCGTGTAGAGATTAAGTTAAGACTTGCCGGCTTTGATATATAATCGTCAGCACCGGCTTCAAGTCCAAAAATTTCATCATGTTCCTGATCTTTCGCTGTAAGAAAAATAACCGGAATTTCTTTAGTTACAGGATGTGAACGGATATGTTTACAGACTTCTATCCCATTAATTTCCGGTACCATTATATCTAAAATGGCCAAATCAATTTTAGAAGGATCTAGTTGGAGGAATTCAACAGCTTGCTTTCCGTCTAACGCTTTTTTTACCTGAAAACCTTGTAATTCTAGAAAAGAAGCGAGCATTTCACCGGCTTCGGTTTCATCTTCGAGTAAAAGTATAGTGTGTTTAATATTCACGAATCAAAAAATTAATCAAGTTAAGTTGCACCGATTGTTACAAATGGCGGTCTTCTATTTCTTGTACACAATCGAAACCGGAGCTCCTTTGGTGATATTCAGTAACTCAGAAGCATTTCCCATATTTACTGCAATTTCGAGCATATCTGAGCTACCTATGTAAGCAACAGCATCACCGGGTTCAGCTTCGCCATACGTCTGAACAATTTTGTTTAAGATGGAGGTTCCCGCATAGATTTTAAATCCTTCATACTTTCCATTCAAGAGAGAGCCGGGGATGTTGGTTATGAGATTTCCATAGGCATCAATATGTACAACCCAACCCTGAATCCCTTCTTTGTCGGCAATAGGCTCAGCCCAACGATAGGTAAATAGTTGTTCTAATGGTGGGCCAAACGATTCAATTGCTACCCCATTCGCAAGATGAGCGGCACAATGTGCAAAGATATCCCGCCCATGAAATGTGGGGGATATGGGGGAACCCATATATGTCGGGTTAGTAATCTCAAAGGCTTCGGCATCATCGGTAGAGCCTAAAAGCGAAAAAAGTCCATTATCCGGACCTACAAAAAAATGGTTATTGAGTCTTACAACGATAGGTTTGCGGGATGTCCCTACGCCGGGATCAATTACTGCAAGGTGGATACTCTGTTCGGGATAAAGAAAGGCCGTGTTTTTGAGAACCCAAGCACCCGCCATTACATCTTGTGGTGGGATGGCATGTGATACATCAACAAGGCGGACATTAGGAGCAATTCCTAAAATGACCGCCTTCATTGCACTAACGTAATAATCCTGGTATCCGAAATCGGTAGTCAGAGTGATAATTGCACCAGATCCGGACATAACATATTTAGTAGGAGTTAAGCATTACCGGCATTACCAACATCAGGATTTCACTATCCTCATCTTGAACAGAAGGTTTTACAATTCCGGCTCTGTTTGGAGATGAAAACTCAAACAAAACTTCAGGGTCATCTACATTACCAAGTACATCAGCTAAATAGCGAGAGTTGAAACCGATTTCCATAGGCTCAGCAGTATATTCACACTCAATTGATTCACGTGCTTCACTACTCATGTCAATGTCTTCTGCACAAATGGTAACCTCATTTTCATTCAATTGAAGTCTGATTTGACGTGTTGATGAGCTGGAGAAAATAGAAACCCTTTTCACGGTTGCGAGCATCTGATCACGATTAACGATCATGGTCTTTTCATTATCTTGTGGGATAACCGTTTCGTAATTCGGATAGGTTTCATTAATCAAACGCACAATCACCTGTGTTTTGCCACTTCTGAAACTTACATGGTCTCTCGTAACCGCAATGGTACAACGCTGATCATCTAAGGTTTTTAGTGTAAGATTGAGTGCTTTGTCAGGTACAATGAAATTACGTTCTTCAGATGCAGATAGGTTGTTAAGAACAAGTTTAACTAAACGATGACCGTCAGTAGCTACTATTTTGCTGCTTTCGGTTCCTATTTGGAAAAATACCCCCATCATTGCAGGACGCAGATCATCGGTAGAAACAGCAAAGCTCGTTTTATGAATGGCTTTCTTGATAATCTCTGTTTCGGTTGTTAATGTAAGAGCGCCATCAAGTGAAGGTGATTCCGGATACTCATCTGCATTTTCGCCGGCTAATTTATAGGTTCCGCGATCGGTTCTGAATTTGATATTGTAGCGTTCATCTACCTCAAAGAATAGAGGGATATCAGGAAGTTGGCGCAAGGTTTCGAGCAAGCGGCGAGCCGGGATAGCTACTGCACCTTCTTGTTCAATTTCTGCTTGCACATATTCTGTAATAACTACTTCCAAATCAGTAGCTGTTAATTTGAGTTTGCCGTTTTCACTTTCAAAAAGTACCATTTCAAGGATGGGCATCGTTGCCTTTGCAGGTACAGCACCGGCCACTGCCGATAGACTTTGTACTAAGTCGCCACTTGAGACATTAAATTTCATGTGCTTGTCAAAAAATTGGGTTAATTAAAAACAAAACTAAATGTATTACTGTCAGAAAATACAAATTTTGTGGATAAATAATTTCGTTGGGTTTACCAAACTTCCGGCAACTGTAATACTGCCGTAATTCGTCAGTGAAACGCCTTATCTCTTCGGAAGATACGCTTTTTAATGTGGAGAAAATAAAATGAATTTCAGATAAAAATTAAGACGCTTTTATGTAAGATATTTATATAAACATAAATTGCACATATAATTATGTGGATAAGTCTATCATGACCAAATTTATACATCACCGATTACGGTTGGTCGGTTATTCGAAAACAGTAAAACAAACAGTTATGAAAATTTTATTTGACAAATTGGAATAAAATAAACTACTTTGTGGGGGAAAGTGGGAGATAGTGGTATAAAATCCCAAATCGCCCAAATATTCGATTCTAACGCAGTTTTTTAAAAGTGGCAACATTCAAAGGCGAATACGAACATTCCGTTGATAACAAAGGACGTGTGAGCTTCCCGGCTAGACTGCGTAAATATTTAGACCCCGCAGCTCAGGAAAGGTTCACTATTTTGAGGGGTCTTGAGAAGTGTTTGTACTTATATCCCGAAGATAGGTGGGTGAATGTGGAGGATAAGCTTCTTAGCAAAAATCAATTCTCCAAAAAGAATAGAATGGTGACCAGAAACTTTCTTCGTACGGCAGAAGATGTAGTTTTGGATAACCAAAATAGAATTGCCTTGCCAACTAAATTGATGGAATTCGCAGGAATTACCGCCAAAGCCATCTTTATTGGAAGTGGTGATCGTATCGAGATTTGGTCGCCTGAGGCGCTTGAGCAAGAAGATGCCGGTCTTGATTTCGAATCGTATCAAGATTTATTTGAAGCGGTAATGGGAGATTCAGACGACGAATGATGAACAGTACCTACCATATCGCTGTAATGCAACAGCAGGCCGTTTCATACCTGCTAACCCATCAAAATGGTATTTATGTCGATGCAACGCTTGGCGCAGGCGGGCACACAATGGAAATGCTCCATTCCCTCGGCGAAAATGCTAAAGTATATGGCATAGATCAAGATGATGAGGCCATTCGTGAGGCATCAGATAATATTGGTGATGATGCTCGTTTCAAAGCAGTAAAGGGCAATTTTGGTTTTCTTGAAACCATCCTTCCACAGAATATAATCGGAAAAGTGGATGGCATTTTGCTTGATTTAGGCGTTTCAAGTCATCAAATAGACGAAGCATCGAGAGGATTCAGTTTTCAGCAAGATGGTCCTTTGGATATGAGGATGGGAAAAATGCGTCAGCTCACTGCCGAGCAAGTCGTTAATTCTTATCCTTATGAGAAGCTTAGAAATATTCTGTATCAATATGGTGAGGAACTCAAAAGTGGGTTAATTGCAAAAACCATCATCGAAAATCGCCCACTTTCTACCACCGGAGATTTAAAACGCTGCGTTGAGAACGTTGTGAAAGGTAAATTTCAGGTTAAAAGTCTCGCTAGAGTATTTCAGGCTATCCGTATTGAAGTAAATCAAGAACTTGAAGTGTTAAAACGTGTCCTTGAGCAGTCTGTGCACGTTTTGAAAGAAGGGGGACGCATTGTTGTCATTTCATATCATTCTCTTGAAGATCGTCTTGTTAAAAACTATTTGAGGGCAGGAAATTTCGAGGGCGAAATAAAAAAAGATTTTTACGGTAATAATATCCGTCCTTTCGAGCCTCTTTCAAATAAAGTGATTACAGCTACTGAAGAAGAAATTAGAGCAAACTCCAGATCTCGCAGTGCTCGTATGAGGGTTGCCGAGAAGATAAAGGAGGAACATGCTCATTAAGTCACCACAACAAAAAAGTCGCACTTCTTCAAATGGTCGTGTAAAAGTAGCTCCGGTAACTCCCAAACCTGTGGATGCTTATTTCGCAAAACCAACTAATGGAAATGGGTATGCTAAAAATGGATCTTCCAAAAAAGTAAAGGGTAAAGTAAAACCCGGGAAAATCATTCTTTGGTCATTAGTTGTTGGTCTTTTTGGATTCATGTACATCACGCATGTGTTTACAACTCAAAAAACGCTGCAAGAAGTAAGTAACATTCGTCTTGAGCATGAACGGCTTAGAATTATTTTTGAAGACCAAGCGCTCACGTATGAGCAGTTAATTGGTCCGGCTCAGATTTATGAACGTGCAAAATCGTTGGGCTTCATTGATAGTAGCCCGAATGATCGAGTTATTGAAGTGAGGAGGAGGTAAGATGGAGCCTATTCGTACTTCAGTATCGATTCGTATGTTTGTTGTGTTTGGCATCATGTTACTTTTCCCTTTGGCTATCGTGATTCAAATTATGCGAGTGCAATTCATTGAAGGAGAAAACCTTCAGGCACTTTGGAGAGCGCAGGCCTTAGATGAAGTTCCTGTTCCTGCAAAGAGAGGAAGAATTTATGATACGCATGGTCGTCTTTTAGTTACAAACAGTGTTTCATATACAGCGGCAATTGATCCCAGAGCTCCGGGTGCAAGATCGGAACAGATTGCATTAGTTCCTGATGCGTTGGCACATTTCACCTCTAGAAGTGCAGTTCATTACAGAAGAACTATGAGTCAAGCTCCTGCCAATTCAAGGTATATTGTACTGGAGCGAGGACTAAGTCGTCAGGCGTATGATAGCCTCAAATCAATGAGAGTACGAGGCTTAATTCTGGAAGAAAATTTCCGCAGAAGATACAATTTTGATGAGTTAGCAGCACATGTTGTAGGGCATGTAAACCATGAACTTACGGGTGTAATGGGGATTGAGAATAGCTATGAGCGATTTTTGCGTGGAACGGATGGCTCAAGACAAGTTCGCAGAGATAGCCGCAATAGAGTTCGTGAATATGTTGGTGCGCCTAAAAGACTGCCGGTTCAAGGGAATAATGTTGTCACAACCATTGATGCACACATTCAGGCCATAGCAGAGGATGAATTAAGAGCCGGTGTTCAGCGAACAAGAGCAACTAAAGGCACAGTTATTATAGTTAATCCTCAAACAGGTGCTATTGTTGCTTTAGCAAATTACCCAACCTTTAACCCAAATCAGCCTGCTGTTGCGGAGACTATAAATCGCAGAAACAGCGCTATTGCTGATATGGTTGAGCCAGGATCTACTTTTAAGCTGATAACAGCTATTGCGGCTGTTGAACAAAATGTAGTCACATTTGATGAAATTTTTGAAACCCCTTCGAATGGCAGAAGATTAATTCATGGGCAGTGGATGCGAGATCATGATCCGCTTGGGAATATGAATTTTGCGCAGGTCATGCAACGATCATCGAACATTGCAACGGCTGAAATTGCAATGCGTATCCAGCCTGAAACTTTTTATCAATATGTTAGAAACGCCGGATTTGGATCTGCAACAGGTATAGATATACCGGCTGAAGAGGCCGGAAGATTACGCAGACCGTTTGAATGGTCGGCGGTAAGTTTGCCATGGTTATCCATTGGATATGAAGTTCAGGTAACCCCGCTTCAAATGGTTATGGCGTATGCTGCCTTCGCGAATGGAGGAAATTTAATGCGTCCTTATTTGGTTGATCGAGTGGAGGATGAACGAGGTAGAATCATCCATCAAAACCAACCGAAAACAGTAAGACGCGCATTTAATCCTGCGGCAATCAGATCATTAAAACCTGTTTTTGCAGGTGTTATTTCTGATTCAGGTACGGCTCGTTTTGTCTCTGTTGACGGACTTGAAATTGCCGGAAAAACAGGCACAGCTCAGAAATTTATTGATGGTAGGTATCAAACCCGTTACCGTGCTTCTTTTGTGGGTTTCTATCCTACAGAGCATCCGAAATATGTTGCTATTGTAATGCTCGATGAACCAAGAACAAGCATCTATGGGGGGACAACGGCAGGTCCAATTTTTAGAAATATTGCACGTCGAATTATTGGTGTTGATTCTGAGATTTTAAGCAACACATTTGTTTTAGCGAACCAACCAAACAGGGTAGTGCCAACAGTTACAGGTTTAGATGTAGATCAGGCGACTTCCTATCTACAGTTCATTGGTCAACGGTTTAGAATTCAGGGTAGAGGGGATGTCGTAATTGAACAATCTCCGGTGGCTGGTTCGGAAATATCAAGAACTCAGGAAATCACATTGCTTACCGGAACATCTCAAACCGAAGAAACCGATGGTCAGCGAGTTCCGGATGTCGTTGGTTTGAGTATGAGAGATGCCATTGCTGTTTTAAAGGCTTCCGGATATGTGGTTTCGAAGAATGGTTCGGGTACTGTGGCGACTCAATTTCCTCAAGCCGGTGCAGTTATGGCTCAGGGCAGAACCGTTTCACTCAGAGGTCGCACGCGCTCTATGGAGCAGTTAGTGGCCGCTACAGGAGGTGTCCGATGAAAATTCGTGATCTTCTAAGAACCGTCAAAGTGAAGGAAGTCTATGGTATTCTTCCAAATCGTGTAAAGGGGATAACCGCTGATACTTCTAGAGTCCAAACCGGATTTGCATTTCTGGCAATTAAAGGACTTACAACGGATGGCCACGATTTAGTGAGTCGTGCTAAAGAATTAGGTGCTATTCTGATCATTGCTGAACACAATGTTGACGTATCGCTACCTGTAATTGTGGTAGAAAATACAAGAAGTGTATGGGGGATTTTGGCACTTGCATCAAAAGGCAATCCTCAACACTCTATGAAATTGGTCGGTGTGACTGGTACAAATGGAAAGACTACGGTAACGACACTCATCCATCAAATCCTAACTAAATTAGGCTACAATGCCGGATTGATGGGTACCATTTCCACAAAAATTGGTTCCGAAAGCATTGAGAGTAAACTCACAACGGGAGACCCTGAGCAAATTTCAGAAACTCTTCTGAAAATGAAACAAGCAGGATGTTCAGTTGCGATTATGGAGGTTTCCTCCCATGCTTTAGATCAGCATAGAGTCAACGGACTTAACTATGATGTTGCGGTTTTCACAAATCTCACCCAAGACCATCTGGATTACCACAAAACGATGGATTCTTACGCTCAGGCTAAGAAAAAGCTTTTTGATGGGTTAAAGGAAGATGCGGTTGCCATAGTTAACACTGATGATGTATATCATCAAACTATGATTGAACATTGCGTTGCTTCGGTTTGGGGATTTGGTGTAAGTGATGGAAGTCTTAAGATTCATTCAGCTAACGAAACAGGTAGCATGTTTGAATTGAATGGAACATTAATTTCAACTCAAATGAGTGGAAAATTTAATGTGTATAATGCGTCCTCCGCTTATTTAGCCTGTTTAGTTTTGGGATGTTCTGAGAAAAATACAGCGCATGCCATTTCTGAGGTAAATGGTGCTGAAGGTCGCTTAGAGCGCGTTAACTTCGATGCTGAGGCTCCGGTTGTTTTTGTAGATTATGCTCACACACCTGATGCCCTCAAAAATGTACTTGAAACCCTTCAAGTAGTACGAGAGAGAGGATCACTAATCGTTGTATTTGGTTGCGGCGGGGATCGTGATCGTTCAAAGCGCCCAAAAATGGGTGCTGTTTCTGTTGGTCTTGCTGATAAAGTATATCTCACCTCCGACAACCCGCGTTCAGAATCTCCTGATGCAATTATCTCTGAAATTGCATCAGGAATCGACGCGGATTCTATGAGTAAGGTCACAAGCTTTGTTGATCGCAAAAAAGCCATACATCAGGCCATAAGCGATGCAAATGATGCAGATGTTGTTTTGATTGCCGGTAAAGGTCATGAGACCTATCAGGAAATCAAGGGTGTCCGTTATCCTTTGGATGACAGGTTACTTGCTGCCGCTGCATTAGGCCATAGAAGAATGCACTTAACCTTGCAGGGAGGCGCATAGCTTATGCTGTATTGGTTACTGGATTTAATTAATCAACGTTTTGATCCCCCGGGATTTGGAGCATTTAACTTTATCACCGTAAGAGCCGCAATGGCTGGCGGTATGGCGTTGCTCATCAGTATCATTTTTGGGAAACGGATTATCCTTTTCCTTCAAAAGATGCAGCTCAAAGAAACCTTTAGAGAAGGTATTGGGCTGGATCACCACAAATTGAAAGCCGGCACCCCAAGTATGGGTGGCATCATTATTCTTTTGGCTATCGTGATTCCTTCTGTATTGTGGATCCGGCCATCAAGTGTATATGGCTGGATGATAATATTTGTTGTCATCAGTCTTGGGATTGTCGGCTTTCTTGATGATTACATTAAAATTATAAAGAAAGACAAAGACGGCCTTATGAAAAGGCTGAAACTTGCCGGTCAAATAACGGTGGGTTTAATTCTTGGTTTATTTCTTTATTTCTACCCTGACTTCAGTGAGTACAATACCATCAGTACGGTTCCTTTTGTTAAAGATGCCAACATTAATTACGCCTTTTTGGGTGAGTCTTTGGGTTGGCTGATTTACATTCCGGTGGTGATTTTCATCATTACGGCAGTTAGTAATGCTGTGAATTTAACGGATGGATTAGATGGTTTAGCCGCCGGGACAACTGCTATTGCAGGTCTCGCACTTGGCGTACTTGCCTATGTTTCCGGTCGGGTGGATTATTCCTCTTACTTAGATTTGATTTTCCTTCCGGGAACCGGAGAATTAGCCATTTTTTGCGCGGCTATGGTTGGTGCGTGTTTTGGGTTTTTATGGTACAACACCTATCCCGCTCAAGTGTTTATGGGGGATACCGGTTCGCTTGCTTTAGGCGGGGCTATCGGTGCTGTTGCGTTGATGGTACACAAAGAATTACTTCTTCCCGTGCTATGTGGCGTGTTTTTTATGGAAACGTTATCCGTCATCATTCAAACAACCTACTTCAAATATACGAAACGGAAGTATGGTGAAGGAAGAAGAGTTTTCCTAATGACCCCCATCCATCATCACTTTGAGAAAAAAGGATGGGCGGAACCTAAGATCGTGGTTCGTTTTTGGATTATAGCTGTCATGCTCGCAGTAATTACAGTCGTAACGCTAAAATTGAGATAATGCAAGTTAACGGAAAACATATTGTTGTGATTGGTGCTGCAAAAAGCGGTGTGGCTGTGGCGCGTTTGCTCAAAGATAAAGGCGCAACTGTTTTTGTTACGGATGCAGGAGCCATTCCGGCACATCGAGCTTCTTTTCTTGATGAGACCGGTATCCAATGGGAGTCTAACGGGCATAGTGAACACGCAGAGAAAGCTGATTTTGCAGTGGTAAGTCCCGGTGTTCCAACGGAGGCTTCTTTAGTGCAGCTATATTTGAACTCCGGTAGAAAAGTGTATTCAGAAATTGAAGCCGCATCTTGGTTCTGTTCAGGAAGTATCACAGCAATCACCGGAAGTAATGGTAAAACGACTACGACCTCTTGGCTATCCGATATATGGAAGCGCTCCGGAAAGTCATTTGTTACAGGTGGAAATATTGGGACTGCATTTTCAGAGCTAATCCCATCCATAACCGATGAAACCCACACCGTGCTTGAAGTAAGCAGTTTTCAGCTTGATCATATTGACACTTTCAAGCCAAAAATCAGCGCCATACTGAATATTACGCCAGATCATTTAAATCGATATAACAACCAATTTGAGCGTTACGCAGCATCGAAAATGAACATTATGCAAAACCAAAATCCCGGTGATTTTTTTGTTTATAATTATGATGACCCAGTCATTAGAGAGCAACTCACAGGCGCAGGCATCCGTCCTGATGGACCTCAGTTGATTCCATTTTCTATGCTTGATGAAGTCTCAAAAGGAGCATTCCTGCGTAATGAGACGATTATGTTGAATTTGGATGGAACCGATGAGCCACTCATGCATGTAGATGAGCTAAGCTTAAAAGGGATGCATAACGTGGCCAACGGATTAGCTGCTGCAGTCATGGCGCGCCTCGCAGATATCACAAACGATGTTATTCGTGAAAGCCTGAGCCATTTTGAAGGTGTTGAGCATCGTCTTGAATTAGTTCGGATTTTGGATGGGGTGCGCTATTTGAATGATAGCAAAGCAACTAATATCAATTCTGTTTGGTATGCACTCCAAAGCATGCAATCGCCTGTGGTTTTGATTCTCGGTGGCAGAGATAAAGGAAATGACTACAAAGAGCTCGAAAAACTCATTCGCTCAAAAGTCCATACCATTATCGCTATTGGTGAATCTAAAGAAATTGTAAGAACACAAACACAAGCTATGGTGAACTCCTTCTTAATGGCTGAAACCATGGAAGATGCGGTGCATCAAGCAAAAAAGTGTGCAAAGAAAGGCGATGCTGTACTGCTTAGCCCGGCATGTGCTTCTTTCGATATGTTTGATGGCTACGAGCATCGTGGTCAAGTTTTCAAAACTCTCGTAAATAATCTCTGAAATACGACAGATGTATTTTACTACACCATCAAATAAACAATCATTTATTCTGGAAAATCCGGGCGAGGAGCTCGCGGTTAAAGGCAGGGGAAGCGATCATTGGTTGCTTGCGGCTGTTTCCATTTTAATGGTTGCCGGAATTTTGGCGGTGTATTCCTCTATTGCGTACTTCGCAGAATCACACAGTACCACAGCGTTCAATCTTGTGTTTGGTCACATGATTAAACTTGGAATTGCGATTGCGGTACTAATCATCTTTTCGAAAATACCATATCAAAAGGTGGCGCTAATCAGCAAATATGCCCTTCTATTGAGTTGGTTTTTCCTCATATTTGTGATGTTTTACGGGAATGAAGTCTTTGGTGCGAGAAGACATTTGAATCTCGGAGGTTTTTCTTTTCAACCATCATCCTTCGCTACAGTTGCCTTACTTGTTCATTTGTGCGTAATGCTTGTGAACAAGCAATCTTACATCACAAGCTTTAGCAGAACGTTCATACCAATGATGTTTTGGACCGGAATCACCTGTCTTTTAGTGGGACTCGAAGATTTTTCAAGCGCTGCCCTTATTCTTTCAATAGCTCTGCTAATTATGTTTATTGGTAGAATTAGCGTGATTCACTTAGGCGGATTAATCATTATCGGAGCACTTGGGGCGCTGTTTTTACTTTCACAATCTGAGCAGCGGCAGTCGAGAATCACAAACTATATCGAACAAGTGATTCACATTAAGAGTGATAGTTTTGCATTAACCGCCGGTTATCAGGCACAGCAAGCTCATATTGCTATTGCAAAGGGTGGATTATTTGGTGTTGGAATTGGGAAAAGTACCCAACGAGATTTCTTGCCTGCCCCTTACAACGATTTCATTTTTGCCATAATCACCGAAGAGTATGGATTAATAGGCGCAGGACTAATTTTGCTTGCCTTTATGATGATTCTCTTGCGAGGGGTCATTTTTATTGCGCAAAGTGCGCCCGATATGTTGGGCTCATTAATTGCCATGGCATGTACATTAACTATTGTTGCCTATGGGTTGGTAAATGCCGCCGTTGCAACAGGTTTATTCCCTGTAACAGGGCTTCCTATGCCTTTTGTGAGCTATGGCGGAACAAGTATGCTTTTTGCCGGTATGATGATCGGTATCCTCATGAACATTTCTCGTCAGTGTAAAGAGGAGGAAGCCAAATGAAATATTTGATCTCAGGTGGAGGAACCGGCGGACACGTGTATCCGGCAATTGCAATAGCTGATGCTATTAAGGAATTACATCCTGAATCTAACATTCTTTTTGCAGGAACAAGAAGCAAAATGGAGTGGATTGCTGTACCAAAGGCAGGTTACGATATTCAACCTATTACTATAAGCGGGCTTCATAGAACGTTTAATTTATCGAATGTAGTACTTCCGTTTAAGCTAATGCTAAGTTTGTGGCAAAGCAGATCAATCATTAATAGGTATAAGCCTGACGCCGTGATTTGTACCGGCGGATATGTGAGTGGTCCGATTGGATGGGTAGCCTCGTTATATGGAATCCCACTTTTCTTACAAGAACAGAATAGTTTCCCGGGTTGGACAACAAGAAAGTTAGCTCCTAAAGCCACCATGATTTTTACCGCGTTTGATGCGGCTCGTAAATACCTTCCGGTCAGCAAAATCATACTTTGCGGAAATCCAACCAGAAAAGAACTTCACACTTCAACCGGAACCGCTGCTCATGAGTATTTTGGATTTACAAAAGAAAAGAAAACACTTTTGATTCTTGGCGGAAGTGGAGGTGCAAAAGCCATTAATGATGCCATTGCAGCCAACATCAAAGAATTACATGATACTCTTGGAATCCAAATTATTTGGCAATCAGGAAGTCGCTATCTCGAAACGATTAACGAAGTGATAAACCCCGATTCCTTCCAGAATTTGCGTTTATACAGTTTTGTAGATCACATGACCCATGCCTATTCCGCTGCAGATGTGGTTATCAGTCGTTCAGGGGCAAGTATTTGCTCGGAGCTTATGGTCACGGGAAAGCCAAGTATTATGGTACCATCCCCCAATGTAGCAGGAGATCATCAAACAAGTAATGCAAAGGCTATGGTTGATGGTGGTGCCGCTATCATGCTGAGAGATGAAGAACTTGGTTCGCGTCTTGTAAAGGAGCTTCAAACATTACTCAACGATGAAGGAAAATTATCCGAAATGAAAGAAGCTGCTTTAGAAATGGCAAAACCGGAAGCCGCAAATGATATTGTGAAGCATATTAATGAAATGTTACATCAAACAAGGAGGCTGAACTAATGAAGACAACGTTTCAAAGTCAGCCTGTTTTTGGAAATACTCGCCATATCCACATGGTTGGAATTGGTGGAATTGGGATGAGCGGTATGGCAGAAATCCTAATTCGTAAAGGATTTAAAGTGAGTGGTTCAGACGGTGCTGAGGGCGAAGCTACCCACAGACTTCGTCAAATGGGAGCTGAAATTTTCATTGGACATAATCCTGCAAATATTGGGGATGCCGATGTTGTAGTCTATACAAGTGCGGTGAAAGAAGACGAAAATGTAGAAACAAAAGCTGCCCTTGAAAAGAAAATCCCGGTCATCAAACGTGCTGAAATGTTAGCTGAGCTAATGAGGATGAAGTACGGAATCGGGATTGCCGGAACGCATGGTAAAACAACCACTACTACCATGGCCGGAATGGTCATCAGACAAGGGGAGTTCGATCCTACTATCATTGTTGGTGGACGTGTACACAGCTTCGATAAGACAAACGCAGTTGTTGGTGGTGGCGATATCATTATTGTGGAAGCCGATGAATACGACCGTACGTTTCTCAAATTATCCCCCTCAATGGTTGTTATCACCAATATTGATTTAGAGCATCTCGATATTTATGAGGATTTAGATGACATCCGCAATGCATTCCTTGAATTTGCGAATAAAGTACCTTTTTATGGCGCTGTAATCCTTTGTTTGGATGATGAAAATGTTCGCGGAATTTTACCGGGTATCAAGCGCAGAACATTGACCTATGGCTACACACCGCAAGCAAGATTACGTCCGGCAACCGTTGTAACCAACCAAATGTATAGTGAGTTTGATGTTGTTTTTGACAAGCAAAAACTTGGCAGAGTACGCATCATGGCTCCCGGTGAACATAATGTGCGCAACGCTTTGGCAGCAATTGCCCTCGGACTTGAACTGAATATGAGTTTTGAAGCTATTCAGAAAGGGTTGGAACAGTTTAGCGGCGTATTCAGACGTTTCCAAATTAAGTACCATGAACATGATATTATCGTGGTTGATGATTATGCGCACCATCCGACAGAAGTTCAGGCAACATTAAATGCAGCACGCAAAGGATGGCCTGATAAACGCATTATCGCTGTATTTCAGCCGCATTTGTATTCACGCACGCAACAGCTTTGTGAAGAGTTCGGCTCATCATTCTTTGATGCAGATGTTCTAGTCGTCACCGATATTTATCCATCCCGTGAAAAACCAATCGAAGGTGTAACCGGTCAGTTAATTAGCGACACAGCAAAAGATTTAGGGCATCAGCATGTACTCTTTACCGGTGAGAAAACCACGTTGCCACAAACCTTGAAAGAGCTCGTAAAACCGGGAGATATCGTAATTACGATGGGTGCCGGGGATGTGTACAAATTTGGTGAACAGTTCGTAGATCAACTCAAAAAAGAGGGAGTAAAAGCCTAATGTCTGCGAATAAACGACCATATTACAGAGGGTTAGGCGATTCTAATGTAGAGTATGGTGTTCCTTTGAAAAAGAAGGAAACATCACCAAAAAAGCGTTGGAGTAAACCTTCAATCAAGGGCGGTAAGTCAGTACTGTACCTTTTTATGGTTGTATGCATTTTAGGCACATCAGCGTGGCTTGGTTGGTTCATGACTTCCAACACAGTCATTAAAGAAGTGCGTATTCATGGGGCAAGCTTAGTTAATCCTGAAAGTATTCTCAACGTTGCAAGTGTGCCAATAGGGGTTTCAAAAGACTCAATAAACTTTATTCAAATAATTGAAAAAGTTGAGGATATATCCTTCGTAGAATATGCATCTGTGTATGTTTCCCCGACAGGAAGATTAGATATAAATATTACCGAGCGAAATCCTATTGCCATACTGATGCAAGGTGATCGAATGGTTTTAGTTGATCGATTTGGAGTAAAAATGCCGGTGCCGGAAAGAGGCGTTCCTAATTTGCCGTTGCTTTACGGCTTTAACATCCTGCCAATGAATACCCCGATTACAGACCAAGGCTTTCGCTATGTTGCTGATTTCTTAAATGAAATGAGCAGAGAATTTATTCGAGACTTTACGATAAGTGAAGTCGGTTGGCATCACAGAGATGGTGTAATTGCATTAACCAAAAGTCATGGTGTACGATTGACTTTTGGCAAAGGCAACTATGATGAAAAACTTATGAATTGGCAGGAGTTTTACCGGAATGAAGTACCGGTAAGAGGCTTGTCGTCTTTCACCAGTCTTGATTTTAGATTCAAAAACCAAATAGTAGCAATAGAATCATGACTGTGAACCAGGAAATAACCAAATCAAACGTATCAAAATAAGCAATCTATATGCGGAATCCAGAAGAACGAATTGTTGTAGGACTTGATATAGGCACCACCAAAGTGTGCGCTATTGTAGCCTCCGTAGATGAGAACGAGCAGATTAATATTCTCGGTATTGGTAAAGCACCGAGCGATGGTTTAAACCGCGGAGTTGTTGTAAACATCGATAAAACGGTGAACGCTATTAAATCTGCTATTGAACAAGCTCAGCTTGCCTCTGGAATTGAGGTTAAGCGTGTGAATGTTGGAATTGCCGGAGATCACATCAGAAGTATGCGTAGCAAGGGTGTCATCACCATAAATAATCGTGATAGTGAAATTCTTCAGAAAGATGTAGATCGCATTCTTGAAGACTGTCAACGAATTGTTCTTCCGGCAGATCAACAAATCATCCATGTGATTCCGCAAGAGTATGTGGTGGATGGCCAAGATGGAATTATTGAACCTATTGGGATGAGTGGCATCAGAATGGAAGCGAATGTACACATCATTACCGGCTTGGTTTCGGCTACGAAAAATTTGTATCGCTGCGTTGAACGTGCCGGATATCAAGTGGCTGATTTAATACTCGAACCCTTGGCCTCATCATTCGCAGTGCTAGAAGAAGAGGAAAAAGAAGCCGGTGTAGTGTTAGTCGATATTGGCGGTGGCACTACAGATATAGCAATTTTTAAAGGAAATACCATTCGGCATACAGCAGTTGTTGCTATTGCGGGTCAGAAAGTGACGGACGACATCACGGCGGGCCTAAAAGTATTGGAAGATCAGGCAATTAAGCTAAAACATCAGTACGGCCACACATTCGCTGATTTAATCTTAGAAGATGAAATCATTACAGTACCTGGTATTGCGGGTCGTCCTCCAAAAGAAATCAGGAAAACCACACTTGCCAGTGTAATACAGGCACGGATGGAAGAAATTCTCGAAATCGTCGGGATAGAGATAAACAGAAGCGGGTACTTTAACGAGTTAAGTGCCGGTATTGTCATTACCGGTGGTGGATCGCTATTAGATGGAGTAGCACCATTGGCACAGGAAATTTTAGGTATGGATGCGAAAATTGGTTTCCCACGTGGACTTAGCGGTGGCTTGGTAAACGAAGTGAAGAGTCCTATTTATAGTACAGGTGTAGGGCTTGTGCTTCATGCTATCCATACTAAATCACAACCAAACAGTCAGTTGAACACATCCGGAAATTCAGCAAAAAGGGATGCAGGTTCAATCATGCAAGGGATTACAAACCGCATGAAAGACTGGTTCAAAGAACTTTAATTAAACATAAAGAGCAATCTAAATTTGCAGGAGATAAATCATGAGTAACATACATAATTCAAGATTCAGCTTTGATGAAAAAGGCCGCGATAATGCCAAACTGAAGGTTGTTGGTGTTGGAGGTGGTGGTGGAAACGCAATCAATAATATGATTGCGAAAGGACTCAATAATGTTGAGTATATCGCTTTGAATACAGATAATCAGGCACTCAAAAATAATGGTGCCGATACTGTAATTCAAGTTGGTGGAAATTTGACACAAGGTTTGGGCGCCGGTGCGCGTCCAGAGATTGGTCGTGAAGCCGTAGAAGAAAACCGTCACGAAATCGAAGAAGCAATTTCAGGTGCAGATATGATTTTTGTGACAGCCGGTATGGGTGGAGGCACCGGAACCGGTGGGGCTCCTGTAGTTGCAGGCATTGCTAAAAGAAAAGGCATTCTAACCGTTGGTGTGGTTACTACCCCATTCGAGTGTGAAGGTAAAGTGAGGATGCAATCTGCAATGAACGGTATTAAAGAACTCAAGAAAAACTGTGATACCGTTATTGTAATTCCGAATGAGCGCTTGTTAGATCTCTGTGATGATGAAACTACACTAATGGAAGCCTTTGATGTGGCAAATCAGGTACTTTACAACGCAACACGTGGTATCTCAGATTTGATTCTTATGCCGGGTCTTATCAACCTTGACTTTGCAGACGTTCGTACTACAATGATGGATGGTGGAGCTGCAATTATGGGTGCCGGTACTGCCAAAGGACCCGATCGTGCTGAAATTGCCGCACGTGAAGCCATTAGCTCTCCGCTTCTTGATGGCGTAAGTATTAGAGGTGCAAGAAATGTATTAGTAAATATCTCAGCAGGGTCTAACCTTGGTATGCGGGAAACCAACATGGCCACACGCATCATTAAAGATGAAGCAGGTGAGGATGCTGAAATCATTATGGGTACTGTTCTTGATGAGTCATTTGAAGATGAAATCAGAGTTACAGTTATTGCAACCGGTTTTGAGTTTGAAGACAATAAAACTAAACCCAAAGCAACGCTAACAAATAGTATTAAAGAGGCGAAACCTAGCATAAGACTAGATCCAAGTGTTAAACCGGCTGTTGGGTCTGGAATTTCACCGTTCCCAAGAAATGATCGCTTCAATACTCAGAGAAGCACTGACAACGATTTCTATAAAGGTGAAACAAACCTTAAAAACATGGATATTCCGGCAATCATCAGACGCCCTATGGTTGTTCGGGAACTTCGCGAAGAACACGAATCTCCTGCTCCACAGGAAAGAAGAGCTGATACAGGAACTTCAGGAAGCACTGAAAAGAAATACCCTGAGCAGCCTGCTTTCTTGAGAAGAATCATGGATTAAAATCTTACAACAAACAATAAAAGCCTATGGCTTTTAGATTGCTACTTTAAAGGAAACCTCCTGACCCGGGGTTTCCTTTCTTTTTGTGCGATGGATCATTTTCCATAAAGGGTGTTTCTATTCAAGAAAAATAACCCTATATTATATAACTAATTAGTAATATATTTGATTCTTATGGATGCCCAAATTCTGATTGTACTTGCCATTATGGCATTTACCATTTTCATGTTAGTAACGGAAGTGGTACGCATTGACGTTACAGCTATTTTAACATTACTTTTATTAAGTTGGACTAGCGTTTTAACAACATCAGAAGCTTTATCTGGTTTCTCAAGTAATGCGGTTATTGCAATGATTGCGGTCATGATTCTAGGGGAAGGTATTTCTAAAACCGGAATGATGTCTCGCTTCTCAAAAGCTGTATTAAGCAAAATTGGTCAGACGAAAAATGCAATTCTCGGAACACTCACCCTTTCTGTTGGAACACTATCCGCGGTTATTCAGAATATTGGTGCTGCGGCTCTGTTTTTACCCAGTACATTAGATATTTCAAGAAGAACAAAAATACCGGCTTCCGCTTTAATCATGCCCTTAGGCTTTGCCGCAATTATTGGTGGAACATTAACTATGGTTGGTTCAGGGCATTTAATCCTTACAAATGATTTACTAATCGCAGCAGGATTAGAACCTTATGGTTTATTTGCAGTCACTCCCGTTGGGATTGCTCTTTTAGGATCCGCAATTTTGTTTTTCCTCTTTTTTGGCAAGTGGCTCCTTCCGCAAGGAGATACAGGCGGTAAAATGAAGCAAACAGAACAAGAAAAAGTGATTGAAGCCTTCCAGCTCAATAAAAATATTAAATTTTTCTCCATTCCTAAGCAAAGTAACCTTGTTGGGTTGAGTGTTGAAGATTCAGGTGTGTGGGAAAAATACAATCTAAATATTCTTGCAAAATCTGAAGGAAAGAACATCATTCAAGCTCCATGGCGTAAGTCTGTTTTTTCAGAACTTCAGACTATTGCATTGATGGGGAATGATGCACAATTAGAGCTTTTTGCAAACGATTATCAGCTTGAAAAGAATCAAAATCAAGGTATATACGAAGGAATTGATGATCCTGAAGATTATGGATTTGTTGAAGTTATTGTGCCACCTCGCTCAGAGTTAATCGGGAAAATACGCGAGTATGGTTTAAGAAAGCGACATGGAGTTGAACCTGTTATGTTATTTTCTAATGGTCAAAAATATCAAGGTGATTTTTCAGATCATACAATTACAGCAGGTGATACATTTATTATTTATGGTTCATGGAAAAATATAAGAGCCCTTCAAAATAGTGATCCTTTTGTTGTTGCTACATCCATAAGTGCTGAGCTGAAAGACACTTCAAAAACATGGATTGCTGCCGGGAGTTTTGTATTGGCAATAATTTTAGCGTTATCAGGATTTTCGATATCCATTGCATTTTTAACTGGTGCTATGCTCATGGTACTTGCTAAAGTAATGACCATTCAAGAAGCGTATAAAGCGATTGAATGGAAAGTAGTATTCCTGTTAGTAGGTCTAATTCCACTTGGAATTGCAATGCAAAATACCGGAACAGCTCAGTTTTTGGCAGAAGGAATAATGACTGTTGTTGATGGAAGTCATACCATTGTTATTTTACTTACAGTGGCAGTTCTAGCAACCGTGTTTTCTCTTGTGATGTCGAATGTAGGTGCAGTTGTGGTACTTGCTCCATTGGTAGTTGGAATTGGAACATTAGCCGGGTTAGATCCTCGTCCTTTAGTTCTTTTGGCAGCAGTATGTGCAGGCAACTCTTTTATCCTTCCAACCCATCAGGTGAATGCACTTTTAATGACACCCGGAGGCTACAAAACTAAAGATTATTTCAAAGCAGGAGGCGGCATGACAATCCTCTTTTTAGTCGTTGCAGTTGGCTTCTTCTATTTCAGCTTTTTCTGAGTTATAAGCTAAAATCAGGGTTTAAACTTCAATTACTAATAATTCAATCAATTCGCTTAGCCATGTTTTTATTTTAGTTATAAATTTGATAGTCTTATATTAGAATAAGCTGAATTTTTAATTAAATAAATGGTCATGATTTTATCAAAAAAGAAGAAAAAAGAGTGGCTTATTATATCTATCCTTTTTTCGATATTTCTTATCTCATGTGAAACGCCTTCAAAACCCTCATTCCAATTAGAGCAAAGTTTTAGCATCCCTTTAATTAGTGAGGTTTCTTATGTCTTTTTGGGATCAACGGGAGCAATAATCGACACCACAAAATCTGACTTTCAAGATATTTTTGTTGTTGATCCTAATGGATTAGTCAGATTAGGGGTGGATATTGATTTCGATATTGGTTCTTTTGATAGTGCTTTACCCGATCCTTCAGTAAATCCTTTCAATATTGATGCCAGTATTGATGAACTGTTACCGGATATCCAAGGATCTGGAAAAACAGATTTTCAATCAATTACAGGTTTAGATCCTTCATTAGTTCCAACAGGCTCTCCTTTACCTGGTGCTAGTGCTTCAGGTGTTCCAATTCCACTTGATATGGATGACTTCCGAAGAGCTGAAACCACAGGTGGTACTATGAAACTCACATTCAGAAACGAGCTAGGGTTTGATATAGACCTGCTTGAGTTCTTTTTTGAGTCAAACGGTAATCAAGTTGGTACAACACTTGCCATCACAGACTTTGATCATGGTAGTGTGGCTTCAGGAACGATTGAATTTACAGATGGTGACATTATTGAAATTCCTTTAGCCGTTGTGGTGAATGTGACGTGGCCAAGTCAAACAACTAAAGACGAACCAGGCGAGTTGGTTGTTTTGAGCATTGATAATGATGATTTGAAATTTAGAAACGCTCGTGCTGTTTTCCCGCCACAAGAAATTTCTGAGCGCTTTGAGACCTTAATTGATGAAACTGAATTTAGTTTTTCAAGTTCAGGTGATTTTGTAAGAATTAATGAAGGAGTGATCTCTTTCTCAGAATTAAAAAACTCGATAGATATAGATATAGATGAACTCATCATCTCTTTCCCTACAATTCTTACGGAGAGTTCTCCGGGAGTTTATCTCCCATCTGATTCTTTGGTAGTTTCGCTAGCTGGTCAAAATCGCATCCGCAGAGCATCACATCCATCAAACAATAATGGAATATCGTTTGATATCCCAGTGAATAATATTCAGGTTACTGCTCCGGATAACAAAATTGTCGTTCATGTTGCCGGTCGTACTGAAGATACCTCTATTGCTACTCCCGGTGATCGCTCCAGAATTATAAATGAAGGAGATGGCATCACAGGTGAAGTAACCTTCAATATTCTTGACACCGGTAGCGCGCGCGGATTGGTTCAGCCTCGAATCATAAATCTAAACGATACCGATGATTACTTACTTGATATCATGAACCCTGATGTAAGAATAGAATCTAATATTGAGGATATTCGAAGCATTTCGGAACGTATTCAAAATCTTGAATTGGTTAATCCGGAGTTATCGCTGCATTTTACTTCGAATATTGGTCTTGAGACAAGAATTTATGGCGCAATAATGGGAGTAAACACCAATGGTGAAGCTGTAATGCTAGCCGGAGCTCCTGGAACCTCTTTTTTTGTGAGTCCTTCAGATACGATTTCTGGATTGCTTAGAAATGGTACACCGATTCCAAATAGTGAGTTGGTAGCCATTAATATTGCAGAGGCTTCCTTGAATGGTTCAACCCAAACAATTACTTTTTCATCAGATAACACCAATATCCGAGAATTTGTAAGTAACCTGCCGGTCGAAATCTTTTTTATCGGGAAAGGGTTACTCAATCCAAATTCAAAAACGGGAAGTGTGGCTACACCGATTGAAATCGAATCGAACCTTTCGATGGATGTCCCTATTACTTTGGCAACCCGAGATGGGAATCCAGCATCGTTTACCGATACCTTATCCGTTTCTCTATCAGATCTACCTTCTGATAATGATGATAATACTATAACAGAAGCAATTCTACGAATTTCTTATGGGAATAGAATTCCTATTAAGTTTAATGTTGAGCTAAATTTCCTAGACGAAGAAGATGGGTTCATTACGCGAGTACCAGAAACAGGTGATGCTCCAATTAGACTGTTTGCTGCACCCGTAAATCAAAATGGATTTTCTTCTGGAACCGAGGAAAATGTGCTTGTCATTACTTTGAATGAAGAGCAGTTAAACACGCTCAACAAAACGGAAAAGTTGCTGATTACCGGTCAGTTGCTTACTAGTGATAATCAGTCCGTAAGTGTTAGGTCAATTGATACCCTTCGTTTAGGGATATCAGCGAGTTTTAAAACAAGAGTGAGGGTGGATTAATATGAAAACGATATACATCTTTACATTTTTAGTGATTTTTACGCTTTTACTTTTCAACCAAAAAGCAGAAGCGCAACATCGATTTGAAAACCCGGTTTCAATGGGGATGGGCGCCACAGGTACTACATTTTTAGGAGATTATAATGCTAATTTCCTGAATCCTGCGAATCTGATGCTTCGAGATCGCTCAAAAGGAGTGGTTATTACTTTTGGAGATATTGGTGGAGGATTTGGGGGGCCTTTGGCAGATATCAACACCTATAACCGCTTTCTAACGAATGATTTGATACTAGATAGAGCTCTGCAATCAGATATGCTGGATTTGTGGGTTGGTTCGTCTAATGAACCAGGTAAAATCCATTATGCCGGAGCTCAGTTTGCTTTTATTCCATTTGCCGCTTCTGTCAGACTAGAAAACCATGCTTTCAGCGGTGCTTTACGCGCAAGGTTTTTAGGAAAATCTGGCGTAAGTAGAGGCTTTATGGAAGTTGGATTTGGTGGTTTAGATAGCGAGATATTTTCTGAATCTCGCGAAGTAAATGCTAAAATGTCTTTTAGCGCTTTTACGGAGCTTTCTTTTGGCTATGCTACTATGTTATATGAAACTTCCAGAGGGCCAATCCTTGAGTTGCCATTTAGACTCTACGCTGGAATCGCTCCAAAAATTTTAATGGGAGTAACCACCACACAATTCTCTATAAGGTCAGATCTATTGGTGAGTGGCGATTCCCTAGTAGTGCATAATTTTGATTACAGACTCGCTACTTTCGGAGAACTTGCCGAAAACCTGGATCGTTATTTGGCCGATAGAGATCAAATGAACGAGTTTCCTGTTTTTGATGATTATTTGGAAGCACCGGGAGATATGTTTGGTATTAATGCAACCGGCTTTGGATTTGACTTTGGATTAACCGCAGAAATTGATTTGCCATTTAATTCATTTAACGGTTCTTTTTTTGGAAAAGGAAAGCGATTTATTCGAGTAGCCATGTCTTTTTCAGATATTGGAAGCATGTCATTTAATAATAATGCAGCTGTTTTTAGAAATCAAAATCAACTGCGATGGGGTGGTGCTTTCATAGATCAGGATAGATTAAGAGATGAATTCGATTCCAATTTAGGAGACTATTTCAAGGAAGTTCTCACCGATAGTATTGGAAATGAAGTTTATCTCAATTTTCAACGAGAAGAAAGCAGTAAACTGAAGGCAAGCTTACCAGCTCAATTTAATTTTGGAATGCAGTTAACGGCAGGAAAATTCACGTCAGCTATTGATTTATCGAAAGGATTTAACCGAGAAGGTACAAATTCGAAAATACTAGCACTTGGTTTTGGTGTTGAATACTTAGCCTTCAATGTAGTACCTCTTCGTACAGGATTCAATACCGGAGGAACAAACGCAGCATCATGGACTTTCGGAACCGGCTTACAGACTCGACATTATGATCTTAATGTCGGAATAATGTTCGTTGGTAACTCTCAAAGCTCTGGAATGTGGCTCGCCGGTGGTTTAAGTGCGTTTACCTTTAGATTCTAATTTACAAGATACATAGAGGCTTTGTGATTAATAATTACAAAGCCTTTTTATAATCCGCCTCGAATTAAAATTCTTCCGGTCAACCAATCTTGAATGATAGTATGTTCTATCTCATGGTAGAAACGGTTTCTAACCAATATATAATGCTGAAATGGGAAAGAGGTACCTGGTACACGCGCACGTTCAAAGCGGAATGTAGTTCGTGGATCCATCCTGTCAAAACCATAAAACCAAGTCATTGAATCAATTGTATTTTCAATATGAGCCGGTGGTCCAAGTAAAATGTAAACCATCCCCATATCTGTCATCCAACCTTCACGAAAACCGGTAAATATTCGATTTGCTTCTTCAACCCTGGAATAGTAGAGTTGAATGACATCCCTTGCAGTGCTACGATTTCGTGTATTCCTGAGCCAAAATTGTTCGAATGCTCTACGCAGGGAATCCGGTTCTTCAATAGAGCTTATCCTTTGAAATTCTCTTCTATCCATTAGATATGATAAAGGAGGAATCATTTCCCGCTGTGTTCTGATCTCAGGAAAATTAGGGCTAACAATGGCAAAATCGCGAAATCTTCTAATTTGAGTATCAGTTGTTTGCTCACTTTCAGTTGTAATTGATACCTCAAAACGATACACACCTCGTTCAGGAATTTCTGTTGAAAGAGCCATAGGTAGTATTCCGACCTCTGAATCAAAAGTATGAGTCCAGCTTTTGATTTCTGTTAAGGTACTGTAATCAACTCCCTGAAAGGCTAAAGAGCCCGTTGTAATCGGCATTTGACTCATTGGTCGGGGGATTTCTCTATCCGATCTAATTTCAGATAACCTGCTGTTTACAGTTATTGTTTGTGTATGCTCGGGAAGGATCGAGAAAAAACTAAAAAAAAGAGAATCACTCGAAGATGGAATTAAAAAACTGGTTACTACAGATTCAATTCCATTAATTTCTCTGGCAACTCTGATATCTGTTAAATCAGGTTGTGAACCACTTGGGTTTGCAACCCGAACAAAAAGCTTTAATGAACTAATTTTATCTGAGGTAAGGTCTTTAACAAGTAAATCTAGCTCATAAAGTCCGGGACCAACCGTAAGTCTTCGATCAAAAACAAAAGAAGTTCTTCCATCTACAACTTCTGCCCCGGTATCAGGACGAATG